>Ga0075163_10000198_pt1 | contig 71855 bp, 48 predicted proteins | sample JI1023141ADNA_FD_71478 | JGI IMG/M metagenome (GOLD analysis project Ga0075163, IMG submission 71478) | Wastewater effluent complex algal communities from Wisconsin, to seasonally profile nutrient transformation and Carbon sequestration -... | ecosystem: Engineered > WWTP > Effluent > Algae... | reverse complement strand
TAGACTTGTTGCAAAAATGTTTTTTCTAAAAGTCGCGTAGCGACGAAATATCTGTAGCGTAGGACGTAAGTCCTATGTTACCAGTTAGTTAGAATCTAAAGTCGCGTAGCGACGTAAGATTAAATTTAACATAAATTATTTTATTATTCTTACGCCACTACGTGGCTATAAGAGTTAACTCATTGATTACCCAGCGCTTACGCACCCGTCTACAGATATTTCGCCACTCCGTGGCTTAAGATTTATGACTTTTGCAAGAAGTCTAGTGAAATAAAATTTCTATGCCTAAAGCAGGGCGTAGTTTTCAAATGGTTTAATCTTTTATACGGGTTGGGATGTCTTCAGGACTACTCTCTTTTGATTGACTAGATTGACTAGAAGGACTAGAAGGAATAAAAGCAGAATCCTCTGCTATCATATGTCTTATAGTGTCAGATTTGACATTATAACCCTCTGTTGAAGTAAAACTAGCATAATTACTAATAGCAAGGATAATTTCCTTTTGCATTTCTTCTACAGTAGCAAATCTACTATTTTTGTCTTTTGCCAGACACTTACGTAAGACTACATCTAGGTGTTTTATGTCTTCTGAGTCACCTTCTAAATGATAATCATCTTTTAGAAGAGCGTTCATCATTTCTGCATAGGATTTTCCTTGAAATGGTCGTTTACCTGTCAAAGCCTCAACTACCATAACTCCAAGAGCAAAAATATCACAGCGTTCATCAACTTCATCTCCTGAAAGTTGTTCAAATGGCATATAGCCAAAAGTCCCCATTATTGTTCCAGATTTAGTAAGACTACTAGGAGCAGAAATATTTTGTTGTTTTACTTTTGCAAGGCCAAAATCAAGAATCTTAACAATAGTTTTTCCACTATCTATTTCTGTTATAAGGATATTTTCTGGTTTTAAGTCTCTATGAATGACTCCTACTTTATGTGCAGCTTTAATACCTTCTAATAATTGGTCAAAATACTCTGCTACAGTAGCAAGTTTTAATTTACTAGATTTGCTTAATTTTGAACGAAGTGAGACACCATCAATTAATTCCATAACTATATAAGCTCCATCTGATTGAAGCCTACCATAATCATATACAGCAATAATATTAGGGTGAGTTAACTTAGCAGATGCTCTTGCTTCTCGCTCAAATCTACGAAGCGCATCTTGATCCCCAAACATACTGCCAAGCATTATTTTTATTGCAACAGAACGGTTTAATCGCAGGTCTGTAGCTTTATAGACAGCACCCATACCACCCTTACCAAGTAGTTTTTCTAGCCGATATTTATCATCTATTATTCTTTCAACAGGTAAAGATAAAGTAAGTTCACGATTATCTTTAGTGCAAAATTCAGTAACACTATCATAGCAAATACCACAGAGTGGGCATTCTTTTACTAAGTTTATATTTTGTTCTTCAAAGCGAGCTAATACTTCTCGTTTAATTTTTTGTTCTTTACCTACACGCCCTTTTAATAAAGCATTTTCATAGACATAAGCTACTTGGCTTGCAATAGCCTCAAGCAGCTTTTTATCAGTAGATGAGTAGGGTTCTTCTGATTTTTTTTCTCCTAGTAAAAGTAAACCTATAAGATGGTGATCTGTAGCCTTCATAGGGACAATTAAAGTAATACCAAGTTCTTCTAGCCATTCTTTCTCAGTATTTGGAAGGTCTTTATCAAAAGGGTATTCCTGTGCTTTTTCTTGGTTTTCAAAAACCTGGAGTATTTCAGAATGTTGAGAAATATTAAGGTTTTTAAGTAAAGTTCCTTGTGAATAATCAAGAGTTAAGTCTTGTTTTTCTTCTTTGCGGTAGAAAACTTGAAGCACTTTAGGGTGAAGAGCTAAGTCTAACTGTTTACTAATAAGTTTTGATATTTCAGAAATAGAATCTTTTTGTTTAATTTCATCTATTAAGTTAGTAAGTATTTTTTCTTGATCATAAGCTTCACGAAAGAATTTTTTATCAACCCATTCTTTTACTTGATCCCGATATTTAAAGCTAATACCAGCAGCTATTAATAGATATAAATAGATTGAATTTTGTGAAAATGTTTCTCCTATAGAGAGATGACGATCCCTATAAATAGAGATAAGAAAGGCAGCTATTGGGAGTAGAGAAATTGTTTTAAGGCTATTTTTAGCAAAGAAATATTGCAAGCTGCGTCTTATAACAAAGTCTATTCCAAATATACGGTGTTTAAGTATGCAATAGCCAATAGAGATAGGAATAGTTATTTGAAGATAGTAGATTATGGGTAAAGCCGTAGTATAAATAATATCTAGCAGATTAAGATAAGGTTGTCCTTTAGTTTCACTAATTAAGCTTTCTATAAAAAAAAGTAATTCAAAAAATAATGTTGGTAGAAATGAAATTAAAAAGCTTAAAACAACCAAAGTTATTTTTTTACGTTCTTCCAAGGCTTTTATTCTTCTGAAATTATGTATTACTACTCCAACAGATAAGATTAAACAAAAAATGTTGAAACCAACATTTAATTCTCGTAATGAAGATATAATTAAATTATTTTCTGAAAATATTGTTAAAGCAGTATCTATATTCCAAAGAATGAGAAAGTCACAGCACCGGAAAACTACAAATAATAAGAAACCAAAACCATACAAAAAATTTCTAAAAAATGTCCATAGTTTTTTTGATGTACTTCCAAAAGGGAATGCGTATAAAAAATGATAAGATATTACTGAGGCAAGAGGGGTTAAAGAGTTAGTTAATATATATAGAGCAAAGCTAATAGTACCGTTTAAGAATTTTCCAAATATAACTGCTGATAATAATGAAAAGGAGTAAGTTATAAGAGCAACAGAGGTAATTTGAGCTATTTTTTGTTCTGGTTTTAATACACCAACAATCACTGCAACTAAAATAAACACAAGGCTTATTGGAAGATAGAAAATAAAATGTTGTAGTGTTTTGTAACTTGTCTGTTGAGTAGTATTAAGTGTAAATTCTAGTTCATTAGAATCCCGAACTATACGAATTGAATAAGTTTTTCTTACTGTTGATAATTTAAGGCTTAATACACTTCCCCAATCAAGTACAACAAACCCGTTCTTTATTCTACTATCGCCATTTATAGCAATAATCTTATCCCCTAAAGATAATTTTCCCGCTGCTGGGCCTTTAGGGTTAACTGTCCCAACGAAACATTCAGATGATGGACAAAAACCTGTCCAACCAAAAGATTCTACAGTACTATGACTCGCAATTCTTATAGCAATAAAAATATTTAATGCTAAGACAAAAGTTCCTATTGCTAGTATAATCCAAAAAAAAGGATGTTTGTTGGTAAGTTTATCTTGAAACATAGTTGTAGAGAATATTCCAGAAATCCTACAATAACAAAAATATATTTGCCGGATTCTACAACTTTTTAATGTTTAATCAGAAGGGATACTGTTAACAGATTCTATTTAAGGAAGTTATTATAGTTTTGGAGATTCCAAACAAAGGATAGAAGGAACAATCTGAGGTTCTGCTAAACGAAGTAGCTGATAACCAATACCTGAAATTCCAAGCATTAAACTAGGTGATTCAACACTAAGTGGAGTGCCGCAAAGCCAACCATATTTATCAATACTATCAAGAATAACACTTGCTATATTTTCTACTTGAGTTTTTAGATTAATATCATCTAGTTTTTCACTAGCTTGCATCAAGAAATCAAGATTGCCAAGATCACCATGGCAAAGTGAATGATTATTGCCAAATCCATTAGCAAGGACTGTTTTTACTGCAATATCAATTTCCTGTTTAACTAACTTATCATCTTTAAGATAATCCAAAGAATGTAATCTAGCTATTCCTATTCCTACTGCACCATGACACCAAGTTATCCTAAAGCTATCATTAGTATTTTCTCTATTAACATCTGGCCAATTGCCCATTTCAGCAGAAAAGAAACTACGTTCATAATCTAAAGACTCTTTTGCTACACTAGCAAAACTAGCCTCTTTTGTAAGGTTAGATAATTCAAGTAATGCCCAAGCAATTCCAGATACTCCATGAGAAATCCCTAAAGGAGGATTTTTTCCATGACCTGTAATCCAACCTTTTCCTTGTGAAGTTGTTTGAGCGTTAGCAATTAAATGGTTTCCACATTGAGTAGCAATATCAGTTATTTTTTTGGAATGTTGCAAGTTAGCATATTTATGTAAATTTACTAGGCTAATAATGCATCCTGCTGAACCATAAATAAGGTCAAAACTTTTATCTTTATCTATCAAAGTAGGAATAAGATCAACAAGCTCTAGTGCTTCATCCATAAGCTTTGGAGCATTCCACAACCTAGACAAATGTAGGAACATATGGATTATTCCACCAAATCCACCAAACCCACCAATAGATCTTAGGGTATTTTTCTTTTCTTGTTTTATATCTTCTATTTGTTTTTCTAATAGTTGTCTTATTTCTGTTAATGTTGATTGTGCTAATTCAGTGTAAGATGGTTGCTTAGTAACATAGCCTAAGTAAGCTAAAAATAAGGTAATTCCTGATAAACCATTATATAAATCTACTTTTAATGGAGAAATATAGTAATAATCTAGCTCACTAACTTGTAAGCCTACCCAAGTAGTTTTATTTCCATTACTTAGAGATAGTTTTGCTAAATAGTTACCAATAAGAGAAGCGGTTTTAATAAGGTGGTCATAATTAAGAGACTTGTTATTCTCAGAGTTGTACTTATAAGTTTTAGGTTTAAATTTATCGGAGTCATCAAATAAAGTAGCAAAAGAAGCATGAATAAACCATAGTTGTTTGGTTAGATCCTTTTCACTAAACTGCTGTAACCTTGTTTTAACAAGGCTCATAGCCGTTTCAGGGAAAAAATCATTAATACAAGTATTGTCATCACTCCACAAATTAGGTGAACCAGGTTTTCTAATAAAACGTGGGATAAAGTTATCTAACAACGATTGGCGCTCGCTAGATACAGTTTTTAGTAAAAGTGGGAGATTTTCTGTTTTTCTCCATAAGTTATCAAAAAGCCATTCACACGCAATAGCGTTGCGTAACATATTAGGGTCAGAACCTTGACTAAGTAATACACCATATTCTCTAGTAGGGCGAAGTATCATACGCACTTCGTCATTAGCAAAACGAGTTATTAATCCATCAGGCGCTATTAATGTTCTAACATTTTTTTGTAGCAAACGGTAAAGATCTGCAAAACCTTTTGCTACTGTTTCAATATAATCTAACAAAACAACATTTTCGCCATTGAGCTTAGGTTGATGGTGATTTTCTTCCTCAAATATAAACTGTTTATGTTTAATTTGTATTTCGTCTGTTCCTGCTGCTTCTAAATAAGGCATAGGATAAGGTGTTAATTGGCCTGAAACCGATGACATCCCACTAAAATCTATACCTTTGTGGTCAGCATTACCAAATATTCGCATTGGTAATAGCCCTATTTTCAGTACAGAATACTTTAAATGGTCAGAGGCATAATCATCTGTTTGGTTTTCAATTGGTTGAGAGAAAAATGTTTCTAAATCAATCAACACAGGGTGCTCACCTGCTGCAATCAGGTTTTCACTATGAAAGTCTACTCCACATAATGCATACAATAGGGCAAGATAGTTACCTTGACGATAATAAAACCTTTCAATCTCAGCCTCTGATGAACAGCTTTGAGGAGTAACAAATTCTATCCAACCATAATTACCACAGTTAAGTACTTTTAATGTACGAAACGGCAGAGTTGCCCCATTATCATTAAGCCAACTAAGCAACTCTTGAAAATGTAAGTCTACAGATAAAGATCGAGGTTTATAAAGTAGCTTAAACCCAGAGCTAAATGTAAGTGTTATTACCTGGCCATTTCTATGCATATCCCCTGTGCCATTTCCGTTGTCTAAAACAATAACACCAGGGTTTTGTTCTGGAGTAAATATATTTTTTATATTCTCCCAATCTTTGCAAAGTCTTTCAAGGGTTTCTACACTTGATAAAGCCCAATGATTTATCATTACTACTAATCTTCTAGCTAATACAGGATATTCTTGTAATAGAGCAAGAGCATTATCTTTTTGACGCATGTAAGATAAGAAATAATCAAATCTTTGCTCTGAAGTATCACCTTTAAGAATACCTTTCTTACGGGCTTCACCGCATTTCTTTATCATTACTGGTACTAATTCCATTAATAGTTCTGGTAGAAGCTTAATTAAAAACACATCTTTTATTGTGTTAGGGTCAAAAGGTAAGTTGGTATGGCTACTAGCAATATTACTGATTACAATATTTAATGGCTCAGAGCCTTCACTAATAAGAGGCTTAATTATGTCTAAAAAGCCTATAACACTATTGTCTGAAATTGTTGGTGGTAATTTTACAGAAAGTAGTAGTTTCCCTTCACTTTGATTAGTAAAAGCATTAAAAATTATCTTTAACCAATCAGGTGTTTTCCCATAACGCTCTTTTAGAGTATCAATTGGCTCGCCTAATATATAAAGAAGTTCACTTTCTGTCATTCCTTGCATTTCTAGCCATTGGGCAAAAATAGCATCATTTTTAAGAGGTGAATTTGTACGCCATTTTCTTAGTCGTTCTTGTGCAAGCTCAAGATTATAAGTAGTTTCTACTTCAGGTTTTGGAGATTTATTAAGTGAACTAATACGTTCTTTTAAGGTAAGGGCGCGATACCAATCTGCTGATTCAGTAATAGTTATCATTGTTTACTCTACATTATTGAAGTTTATTTTTTAATTAGTTGGCATACTTCTGCTAATAATTGGTAGGAACGGATTCTATCTTGTAAATTTACCCCTATATCTAAGAAAATAAACTCATCTACTTTACAGTTATATTGTATTTCTTGTAGCTTTTCTAAACATTGTTGAGGTGTTCCTATTATTGTAGGCACTATAGTTGCGTCTTCATTATCATAAAACTTAGTTAGGTTTTCAATTTGTGTTTTACTGTCAGTACAATTACCTGCAATAGCTATACTGAATTTGGGATAAGCTAATTCTTGGCTAGGTTGAAAGTTGTCATTATACTCTCTCAAAATATCGGTTGCTTCTGCTTGGGTTGAGCCTAGAAAAAGGGAAAAACAAAATTTAGCTCCATAGCGAGTAGCAAGTAGCATACTGTTTTTATTTTTTCCTAACATCCAAATTTCAGGAATAGTTACATTTTTAGGTATTGCTATAGCCTTGTTTTTACCTTTTAAGTAAAGTAATAAGTCTTTAACCTTTTCTTCATAGTAGTTTAAGTCTCCTGCTTTTGTTTTTTCTGAACCAATAAAAGCTTCTTCATAATTAGGTGCTAGCATCCCTCGTCCAATACCTAAATCAATACGTTGTGGAAACAGTAGTTCTAAAAGACGAAAATCATTAGCAACTCTTAAGGCATTATGATAGGTAAGTAATAAGGCTCCAGTTCCAATACGAATATGCTTTGTCCTACCAGCTATAGCCATTGCCATTGTTGGCAAGCTAACTTGAGCAAAACGAGTATTATGATGTTCACCTAACCAATAGCGTGAATATCCTAAAGTATCTACAGTTGCAGCAAGCTTTAATGTGTCTATTAATGTAGCGCGAGCATTACTATCAGGGCGTATTTCACAAAAATCCAACACCCCTAATGTAATTGATGGTTGAGTCATAGTTTCTATAAAATGGTTAACTGTCTAAAATAATTATGCGACAAGTTTTGTATAATTTTATTAAGACAAAACTTGCCGCAATAATATCAGGATCTAAAATTTTTTTACAATCACTTGGCTGCTAATTTATTAGCCAACTAGTGATTGTACTTTCAGTGTTAACTAGCAACACCAAGCTCTTCTGCTGCAGCTAAATCCTTGGGTAACAATACTATCTTGTGGGTTGGTATCATCTGCTTGGCAAGCAACAGCTTCTTGTACTTCTTCAATATTAAATTCTAGATCGTTACTAATGTTTTCCATGAGGTTCCTTCAAATTTAATTAATTTAATTTCCAAAAAAACAAAAACACTTTTACTAGTACAAAAGATTTTCTTGTTTGAGGTTATCGTATTTTCCAGTGTTAATTAGCAGCACCAAGCTCTTCTGCTGCAGCTAAATCCAGGGCCACCAATAGTATCTTGTGGATTGGTATCGTCTGCTTGGCAAGCAACAGCTTCTTGTACTTCTTCAATATTAAATTCTAGATCGTTATTAATGTTTTCCATGAGTCTCCTTCAAATTTAATTAATTTAATTTCCAAAAAAACAACACTTTTACTAGTATAAAGATCTACCTATTGTTTTAGACTAAATTTTACCTTTAGTAAAAGTATAAGGGATAATTTCCTATTAAGTTTTATACGTTACTATATATTATACTCTAGTACTTTATGTCAACACTAAAGATCTATATTTAACAGTTTAATAATCTGTTATTAAGTTTTTTTGTCGAGTTACTATTCTTAGGCTTGTTTTAACAATGAGTTAAATACTATAGATACCTTAAAATAAGTAATCTCTATTTAATTTCTCTTACTATACGAAACCCTATATAATCCCGGCGAGTATCTGGACTATTACCACCACGAAAAGCTGGCCTACATACATCTGCATAATAAAACCAAGATCCACCACGAATAACGCGTTCTGTTCCAGATGCTATTATTTTAGGATCTACAGTGCTTTCTGTAGGGTAATTTTTGTACCAATCTAAACACCATTCAAACACATTTCCAGCCATATCATAAAGTCCCCATTTATTAGGTAACTTTTGTCCTACAGGGTGTGTTTTTTTATCAGAGTTATCAACATACCAAGCCATATTGCTTAGATTGCTTACCTGAAACTCTTTAATGCTAGCTCGTGCAGCGTATTCCCATTCTGATTCTGTTGGGAGACGATATGTTTTTCCTGTCCACTTTGATAGCCTAGCGCAAAATTCCATTGCTTCTTCCCAATCTATATTTTCTACTGGCAAATCATCACCCTTGAAATTAGAAGGAGAAACACTAAGAGGTCTTTTTACTTTAGGTAGCATAGCTACAGTTTTCCACTGTGCTTGTGTTATTTCATATTTACTCATATAGAAAGGTGAAAGGGTTACTTGATGTAAGACTTCATCCCCATTACGTAGTTTTTCGCTCACAGGAGAACCCATTTCAAAAGTTCCACCTTCTATTTTCAACATCTCTATTATTGTTCCATCAACTAAATCTTTTTCATATAGAACATTATTGTTTGTTGGATTTGTTGGATTTGTTGGATTTGTTGGATTTGCTGGATTTGCTGGATTTATTGGATTTATGGGATTTTCAGAAATTTGGGGAGGGTTAGACGTTTTTTTACTTGCTATCTGCTCTTTTACTTCAAGTCGGCCTTCTTTCAAATAGATAGATGTATTGTCATTAACTATTTTTAATACTTGATTTGGGGATCTTTCTTCTGCTGTTAGTGACCATATTTTTGCAGTTTTATCTTCACTTGCCGTTAGTAGTTTTTTCCCATCACTAGAAAATACTCCACTATTTAAGCTATTTTGGTGTTCTGTTAAGGCGACTAAAAATTTGCCGCTTTCTCTCTCCCAAATTCTTGCAGTATGATCATAGGAATTAGTAACAATTAGTTTACCATCAGGGCTGAAATCTCCTTTGGTTATATCTTTCTTATGAGTAGATAAAGTATAAAGTAATTTACCTGTATTTGTTTCCCAAAGACAAGCTGTTTTATCTGCACTAGTAGTCAAAATACTTTTACCATCTGGGCTAAATTTGATGTCAGTTATAGCTGCTTGATGTTGATTTAATGTATAGATTAGTTTTCTATCTGCCAAGTGCCATAGTTTGGCTGTTTTATCAGTACTTCCTGTTAACAGTAAATTACCATCTGGGCTAAAGTCCATATTTACTACACTTGTTTGGTGGCCAGTTAATGTTGTTTTTAGCTTGCCATTACTGCTATCCCAAATATTAATAATCTTATCTGCCCCAACTGTTACTATTGATTTACTGTCTTTGCTAAAACCTACTGAATAAATAACACCATGATTAGTATTGAGAGTGTTTATTAATTTGCCATTGCTACTATCCCAAATCTTAGCTGTTTGGTCATAACTTATTGTAGCTAGTAATTTTCCATCAGGGCTAAACTTAGCTTCTTGAAGCCAATCAGTATGACCAGTAAGAGTTGCAACTAGGCTAAAATCGTCCACTTTCCAGAGTTTTGCAGTATTATCTAAGCTAGCAGTAACTAACTGTTTCCCATCAGGACTAAACTGAACTGATATAACACTATCTTTATGGCCTTTTAATATGGAAAGCTCTTTACCCTCGATAGTTTGCCAAATTCTTGCGGTTTTATCTTTACTAGAAGTTGCAACTAAACGGTCATCAGGGCTAAAAACAGCCATTGTTACTGCATCTGTATGGTTAGCTAATGTAAGAGAAGGATGATTTTCTACCTTTGCAAGTGCTACTGAAAGCATATAGCGTATAGCCAAGCTATTAGCACCTTTTGCATAAGCTTCACTTAAATAAACTGCTACACCTTCTAAATTACCTTTAAGCATTTCTTGGCGGCCTTGTTCTTCATAAAGTTCTAAGGTTTGTAAAAGCTGTTTTTGAGTTTGTTGTCTTTGGTAATACATCACAATAGAAACTATTATTGATAGGCTCATTGCAGTTACTAATAAGGTTCGTCTAATACGTTGGCTGCGAGTGGCTTCTGATAAGCTAATTAGGGCAAAAGCTTCTTCTATTTGTGTTAAATTTCCTTTGTAATGATTTCTCCATAATTGGTATTCAGCTAAAACCTCATCACGCCAAAGCAAACCTTTAGGTCGTCCTCGTTCTTGCCATTGACGAGCAGTTATACGCAGTTGATCGCGAAGTCTTGCCCCCTCTGCTGCTTCTTGCTGCCATTTAACTAGACGAGGCCAGCTTGATAATAAAGCTTCATGAATTACTTCTACTCTTTCTTCTCCTTTTTCCCCTTCAGTACTAACTAATAGACGATTAGTAATTAATTTTTCTAAAACAGCTTCACTTTCTTTGTTATTACCTAAAAGTTGTAATAGCTCAAGTTTAGTTAAAATTGCACGAGTTCCTTCACTAGTTACTAAATGCCTAAAGGCTTCACGAACAAGTGATTGTTCACTTTGTGGCATTTGTTGCAATATTCCTTCAGCATGTTTAGCTAATGCCCCTCCTACTCCTCCCATTGTTTCATAAGCTTTGCGCCTTAACTGTTTAAATTGACGATCTCTATTTTCCCAAAGCTTTGCAGCAGTAAATGCTAGTAAAGGTAAAGCTCCTATTTGTCCTGTTACAGCATCTACTATTTCTAATGGTAGTTCTCTATCTTCAAACTCATATCCTGCTTGTTTAGCAGGAGTTGTAAGAATCTTAAGTAGTTCGGTTGATGCAGGAGTAGTAAGAATTTCTATTGCTTGAGTAACCCTATCTTTTAGTCCACTTAATTCTTTAGCACGAACTAAAAAATCATCTCTCATACTTAAAATTACTCTAATAGGATCTTCTTCTGAACGAGCAAGCAAAACTAAAATCTCTACATAAAGGCGTTGTGCTTCTTTGTCTAAACATAAAGTAATTATTTCTTCAAACTGATCTACTACTATTAGTAGAGTTTTATTTTGTTCTCTAGCAAACTGACGTAAGGTGTCAGCTATTACTTGAGGATCTTTTTCTGAAAAAGTGTTTAAGTCACTAATTGGTAGTAGTTTAGTGAATTTAGATAAAAGAGTAACTAAAGGAGAGATTCCAGGGCGAAGAGTAATTGATTGCCAGTTTTGAGGAAGTCCAGCGATAACACCAGCTTGGATAAATGAGCTTTTTCCTGCTCCTGATGGGCCTACTATTACTAATAATGGTTCTACTCTTAATCGATTAAGAAAACTTTCTGTTTCTTTTTCTCGGCCAAAAAAAAGTGCTGAGTCTATAGGTGAAAATGAGGCCAATCCTAGATATGGAGATTTTTCTAGTAATCCACTATTTTGAGATTGTTCATCGCTAGTAAAAAATTGTTCTTTTAACCAATCCCAAGGTGCTTGATTTTCTATCTCAAACCCATTTGGAAATGATACTAATTTTGCTTCATTTCTACCTTTATGTTGAAGTAGAAATAGCTCTTTATCTTGGCCTGCTGATGGATTGGCTACTTGTATTAATGGCCAAAGTTTTAGAATTACATTTCCTTCAACATCAGTTAAAAGCGGTTGATCAACCTCAAATAGCTTTCCTTTCAAAGCATTTAAAGCAATTAAAGAACGATTGCCCCTAAAAGCTCCCATCCATTTTTCCCCAGTTTGGAGTTGTTTGCTATTTTTAAGGTTACTAGGAATAACTAATAAGTATTGAGTTAGAAACTTAGCTGCTTGTAAAACTACAGTAAGATGAACTAAGTCTTGTTCTAGGTCTTTAGCTAATTGCTCTTCTTTTGAAGGTAGATTACGGCTTTGTTCTAAGCCTAATAAGGTTGTTAGGCTATTAGTAAGTTTTTGCTGCTCGCTATTATTAGGAAAAAACATTGTTATTATTTCTGGAATAGGATAGATGTCTTTTTCCTTAGCAAATGGTGAACAAAGGTCTTGAATAAAGTTAATCCATTCTCGTCCTGTTAGCCCAGATGAATGCAATTTTTTTATATATACCAAAATATTCTCAGGGGTTTTGTTATAAAGCTTAATATTGCTATGGCAAGCAAGAGCTAAAAGCCCTATATATTTAACTAAAACATAGAGTACCGTTAAAATACTATCTCTTAGCTGAAATGCATTTCTAGAAGAATTTAAGTTAGCAACAGATTCAGCAATAGGTTGAGGGGCATCATTAAGAATTTCTGAGCTAATAAAGCTATCTAGTTGAGGTAAATTATATTGCTGTTCGCTAAGTCCTGCGCTTTCTCGTAAATCCTGAGCAAATTCCAGTACCGTTTTATAACGATCTTTAGGGTCTTTAGCCATAGCCTTAGCTACTACTAAACTTAGTTTTTCAGGAAAAGCCGTTCCAAGTCTTGGTACAGGCTGAGTAAGATGCTCAACCATTAAAGCCGCGCCACTGCTCTTAAAAGGAAACTCATTAGTAAGTAACTCATAAACAGTAACTCCTAAAGCATAAATATCAGTACGGGCATCAGCTTTTAAGGTGTTGTTCCACTGCTCAGGAGACATATATTTAGGCGAACCAATTATTCCTTTTGTATATGCTATAGATTGACTTTCTGTAAGATTGATTGGGGTCTTATTGTTTAAAGATAATGACTCGCTATCTTTTTCTGCTAATAACATATTGTTAATTAATGTACTTATGCTTTGTTCATTGCTAAGAGGCGTTATTTCTTCATCTTTATCTGAACTATGTGCAGGGTTTTTTAATATAGTAGAAACACTAGCGTTTTGACTATTTTCTGGGCTTTGAGAAATAGCAGGTTCTAAAGCATTTTCCTTAATTAATGTTGGGATTTCAGTACTTAATATTTCAAGGTTAGCTGATGTTGAGTTATTAATTTGTAGAAAGTCATTATTTTGAGTAAGTAGATTATTTTCAAGAGATAAGTCTTTAGCAATACCAAAATCTAGTAGTTTAGGTAGCAGTTGCCCAGCCCTAGAAATTACCATAATATTAGCTGGTTTAATATCGCGATGGATAATACCTAATTCATGAGCAGTATGAATTACTTGACAAATCTTATCAAAAAGTGGGACAAAACGGGCTAAAGGCATAGCTCCATTAGCTTTTAACCAGGCACTTAGAGGAGTACCTTGAACCATTTCCATAGCAATCCAAAGTAGTCCATCTGTTTCTACTCCAAAAGAGTAAATATGAGCCATATAAGGATGTTCAAGACGTGATGCTAAATAGGCTTCACGCTTAAATCGTTTTATTATATCGCTATTTTCTCTATGTTTAGTATGTAGGACTTTTATTACTGCACGACGAGAAAGAGTAATTTGTTTTGCTTGGTAAACAGCACCAAAACCGCCTTCACCAAGCTTTTCTCTAACTAAAAAATCACCCAAAACTCGTCCAATTATTGGATCTTTTATTAGATCATTTGTATCAATAGTCATAATTAAGCTTATTTTATTACGCCAGCTTGACAAAAAACTACAATTATTTTTAACCACTAAATTAATTAAAATAACAGTTCTATTTGTTATGTTATAATGCCCGGCAAGCAAAACAACCTTATTTTTAAGGACTTAAGGCCATGCGCATTTGCATGTTTAATAATTTGTTTCCGCCTATTAAAAGCGGCTCTTCACATTTTGCTTTTATGTTATCTAAAATGCTTGTAGAGCGGGGACATGAAATAACTGTTATTGCTGCTAGAGTTGCTGGTAGCAAAGAGTATGAAATAATAGATGGAATAGAAATTTATCGTCTTCCTTGTTTAATGTTCCCACAAATGGAAATTGCACATGGGTTTAAGTATCTTTCTTTTACTTTCTTGCCTTCAAATGTAAGAAAAATAGTTAAACTTTGCCAGGAAAAAAAGTTTGATGTGTTACATCAACATGGTCAAATTTTTGATACAGCCTTAAGCTCAGCCTATGCAGCTAAAAAATTAAAAATACCTCTAGTTAACACTATTCATACACCTGTGCGCCATACTGTACCAATATACTTAAAAATATTGGTCTTTTTAGATAGAAATATTGTTAAACACTTGATTGTTAAACATGCACAAGTTTTAATTGCACCAGACCAAACCGTAGTGGATAACATAAATGAGCGTTATCAACATCCTTGGGTTGAAGAGGTTCCATACGGGGTTGATCAGCTTTTTGCAACTCCAGAACAAGGTTTAGAAATTAGACAAAAATATAATTTAGGTTCACGTCCTTTAATACTTTCTTTGGGACATGTCCATAATTTGCGGGATCGTTGTGATCTAATTTCTGCAATGCCTGAAATTATTAAACATGTTCCTGATGTTCATTTAATGATTGTTGGTGATATTTATATACAAAAACCTATTGAGCTAGTAGAAAAATTAGGTATTAAGTCTCATGTAACTTTTACTGGTGGCATACCACATGAAGAAATAGGAGCTTACTTTGCTGCGGCGACTATTGAAGCACATTGGCTAGGAAATGCTCCTGGGCTTGGTATTGCTGCAATGGAAGCAATGGCTGTTGGTAAACCTGTTGTTTCATCAATAGGGGTAGATGATTTAGGTAAAGGTGTACTACAACCAGGAAATAATATAGTTCTAATAGATAGAGGAGTAGTACCAAATATTGCTGAATCAATAATTAAACTTTTGGTTGACCCAATACTACGCCAGCAAATAGGAGACAACGGGCGCAAAATGATAGAAGAACATTTTTCTTGGCAAAGTGTTACTAATAAAATGGAAAATGTTTATCAAAAAATGCTTGAGGTGGGTAAATAAAATTAAATAGGAGTGCAAGCGCCTTGCTCACACTCCCAAGTTAAAGCATTTAAAGCATTACAAATTTTAAGGAACTAGTTCTAAAGTAATAGTTGCGCCATTAAATTGTGGTAGCACAGAGCTAGTTTTAACAGGCTTACGATCAGCTTTATTTATCCAAATAGTACTTCTACCTCCATCACCTTCAGCAGATGTTACTTCTACTTTTATTGCTTCAAATGTACCAGCAGGAACAGTTATTGACTCATTTCCTACTACTTTAAGTTGCATAAGTTTTGCTTTAGCTGTTTGTACATCAAAGTTATGGAAAGTAGCTGTATAGCCTTCAGTTAATGGCAAAGCAGCAATAACAAAAATATTTCCTGGCCCATCAGCAAAAACTGCACCGCCAACCTCTGCATTAATAGGATTGTTTTGATTATTAACATTAATAGTTCCTGTTGCTTTGTTGTCCTTAAAGTCTACATCAATTGTTACAGGCCCTTGTTTAAGGTTTCGTTTAAGACTTAGTAATGTACCTTTTTCTAAAACACAAGAATCACTAATTGCACCCATAGCAGATTGGGCTGTTTGTGTAACTACCCAATTACCATTTTCTTCTTTAATCGAAGACAATATATCTAGAGGGATTTTTTGCCCACCTGTTTCTATTGTAGCTTTATATTTAGTATCTCCTGCTACTAAAGCATTTGCAGGTTTGGGTGTACCAACTGGAGAGGCTGTTTTTTTAACTAAAGAAACTGTTTTGATATCAACTGTGATTTCACCTAAGCGTTTGGTTACTTCCTCAGTCATATCGGTTTGATAACGACCACCAAGATGTTTAGCTAAGAATTTTTCTGCTGTAGCAAGCATTGCCATACTATTAACAGGTCTTGCAAATCCATGACCTTCATCTGGAGCAAGAATATACTCAACAGGGAAACCTCTTTCGCGTAGTGCTACAACTATTTGGTCAGATTCAGCTTTCTTTACACGAGGGTCATTTGCTCCTTGTACTACTAAAAGCGGTGTCTTAATTTTAGCAGCAGAATTTAAGGGTGATTGACGTTCTAATTGCGCTTTACCTTCAGTAGTAGAAGGATCTCCCATACGTTCAGTAAAGATCTTACGAATTGATTCCCAATAAGGAGGAATTGTATCAAGTAGGGTAATTAGATTAGAAGGTCCAACAATAGAAACACCAGCAGCATAAACATCAGGAGTAAAAGCTAGTCCTGCTAAAGTTGCATAACCACCATAAGAACCGCCCATTATACCTACACGCTTAGGATCAACAATGCCTTGATCAACTAGGTGTTTGACACCCCAAGTTAGATCATCTTGCATTTTTTGTCCCCACTCTTTATTACCAGCATTAAGAAATTTCTTTCCATAACCTGTAGAAGCACGGAAGTTAACTTGTAAAACAGCATAACCTCTATTAGCTAAAAATTGTGCATAAGGATGATAGCCCCAAAAATCACGTGCCCAAGGGCCGCCATGTGGAAATACTATTAAAGGTAGGTTTTTAGCAGCAACACCTTTAGGTAAACTTAAGTAAGCAGGTATTTCCAAACCATCAGAAGACTTATAACTAATAGGCTTCATTTCAGTTAAATGCTCACGAGCAATTCTTTCTCTTATACGATATTGAAGCTTTAATTCTTTAGTTTGACGGTCAAACAAATAAGTTTCACCTGGTTCAGTATCGCTAGTTGCAGAAACTAAAAATAAACGACCATCTTTAGTTGAAGAACCAAAACCTATTTGTTTATTACCAAGTTTTTCTCTTAATAAATTATAGTCAGCTTCAAAAGCCTTATCTTTCCAATAAATACGAGGATATTCATCTACATAGGCTGTAGCAATTAATTCATCAGTTATAGGGGAAAATATTGCATTAGACAAATCAACTCGATTTTTAGGATCAGCTTCTACTATTTCTTCTTTGCCTTTGTCTACATCTAGTAGCATAAGCCTGGCTAAATCAACAGTTTCACCTTTATCACTAATCATATAGAGCCTATGGCTATCTTTATGAAACTGTATTGGGCCACAATTTTCTGATACAGAACAGCTATAAATAGGAGTAAATTTGTCGCTATCTACACGTAAAAATTCTGTACCTCCATCGGCTTTTGTTCGTGTAGCTAATCTTAAATTATCTTTTAGGTCAAATATCCAAGAAGAAATATTATCTACATTTTTACGCATTAAAGTTCGTTCGCCGTTGGAAATCTTTACTTTATAAAGATCATGCCAAGCCGGATCACGATCATTTAACCCTACATAAAGTAAATCAGGATCACTTTCTGGTATAGAGTAAATAAATACTCTAACTCCTTTAAGATCAGTTAGATTACGGGATGTAGGCACTTCTTGACCACTAGCTAGAGATTCAGAAGGATTAACAACATAAATATTAAAGTTTTCATCTCCGCCTTTGTCTTGTACATAAAGGAGGTTTTTACTATCGTGGCTCCAAAAATAACCACCTATTGGGCGGTTAGTGTCTGCGGTGACAGGTTTAGCAGCATCAAAAGGCTCATTAGCACGTTTAACCCAAATATTACGTGTGCCTTTAAAAGGTTTAATAAAAGAAATAAATTGCCCATTAGGGGAAAGTTGTGCTCCGGCAATTTCTGGATTACCAAATAATAATTCACGGTCTAGTAGAGGAATATTATTATTATTAGTTTGGGCATATGATGTTAAGGCAGAAAAAGAAAAGAAAAGCGTGATAATTAAAGCCTTCATAATAAATAATTTATAGCTTGTCTTTAAGCTATCATTATTTTTAGCCTGTCTATACCTATACATAGGTAGTCTCCTTTTAACAAAAATGGATTGTTGTAATAAATAATTAAAATTAGAGATTAAGTTTTAGAGAGTTGTTACAAAAAGCCAACGCAAAGAACAAAGAATAAGTTTAGAATTTTTACTACTTGATTTTTTTTGATGTAACTATAATGTGTCTAACAATTTTAGGAGGAAAAGATTTTGGCACACGAGATAGAACGGAAGTTTTTAATAGTAAATGAAGAATGGCGTAAACACACAACAGGGATTTTGTATCGGCAAGGTTATTTGTCTACTGCACCAGAAAGAACTGTAAGAGTACGTGTAATAGGAGACAAAGCCTATTTTACAGTTAAAGGTATTACTAAAGGGCTGACTAGGATGGAATTTGAATATGAAATACCTGTGGCAGATGCAAACCAAATGTTAGACACCCTTTGTGAACAGCCAATAATTGAAAAATTAAGATATGAACTAGATTTTGCCAATTTAACTTGGGAAATAGATGAATATTTAGGAGAAAATCATGGGTTACTTATTGCAGAGCTTGAATTAGATCATGAGCAACAAGTTTTTAGTTTACCTAGTTGGGTAGGTATAGAGGTTTCTGATGACCCTAAATATTATAATGCTAACTTAGTGGCAAACCCCTTTAGTAAATGGTAATAAATGGCACTTGTTAAAACCTGAGAAAATTATTAGACAAAATTTAGAAATATATGTTAACGTTGAAGTGACTATTTTTTGGATAAAACCAATATTGTGTAAACAAAAAAATGTTTAACTTTCAAAGTTTAATTAAACAAACTATTTTGCGATTACTAGCTTTAGCAATAATTTTTTGCTTAAGTGGTATGGGAAATATAGTTTGTTGTTTTACCAAATGTCAGATAGTCGCTAAAGAAACTTGTACTACTCAAAAAGATGTTTCTAGCTGTCATAAAAATGAAAGCATAGATTTAATTGCAGAAAATAGTAGCTGTTGTGTTAAAGAAGAAAGTTGTGAAGAACCTACCAAAGAAACCTCAGATTGCTCAGCATCTCAAAATGAATTAGACAATAATAACCAAGAAAATAACATATCTGGTTATGGAAAAGATCCTAGTTGCAAAATGAGTTGTTGTTTGCCATCAGATGAAGTAGTAGATATTACAAGAATCCCTCGTATAGATAGTACTGTTGCTGTAAATAACTTACATATAGTTGTTTCTACTAGCATAGCCAAGCATAAAACATATTTATCTTGGCCAATAGAAAAACTTCCTGATCAAGAAAAAACCTACCTACGCTGTTGTGTTTTCCTAATTTAAAAACTGGTTTAACTAAACTTTTATTTATTCTGTAAGAATTTTGGTTAAATCTTAAGTAAATTAAATTAAATAGGAGACACATATGTTAAAACTCAAAACATTTCTAATTAGTTTTGCTCTAATTTTTGCATTTAGTTCTATGACCGTATTTGGTCAAGAAAAATCCCCAAAATCTGAAAAACCTGCTCAAGAAGCTACTGAAAGTAAATCTGAGCAATGTATTAAAAAAGCAGGTAAAGATTCTTGTTGTGCTGCTAAAAAAACTTCCAGCAAAAAATCTTTACGTGCTAAAGCAAAGAAAGTAGCTTTTACTAGTACTAGTACTGATTGCTGTACAAAAGATAATACAGAATGTTGCTTAAAAGATAAGCAATGTTGCCATACTGAAAAGCAAACAAGCTCAACAAAATCAAGCTCAGACTGTTGCACTACTGATGGTAGTTGTTGTGTGACAGGTGCTAGTTGTTGTGATAGCAAAAAGGCTGGCGCATAGATTTTGATAAAAAAGAGGGTAAAGAATCTTTCTTACCCTCTTTTCTAATCTATGGGGATTATCTTAAGTAGCTTGCTAGTAGCGGAACATTTATTAGATTTATTAGTTGAGATAAATAAATCATGTTTAAGCTTAATTAGATCTTCTAATGTGTCAATATCATACCAAATTGGAAGACTATGTAGAATTAAGCTTTTGGTTTGTAAGTGATTTAGAGTTTGTAAAAAAACTTTTTCTGTACTCCAACTAATATTAGTAAAAATTTCTGAGAAATTTTTTATTCCCTGGTTAAGCCCTATTAAGTAATAACCCCCATCTATAGTTGGCCCAATTACACAATCTTGTTTACTAAGTGCTAGGAAAGCTTCTTCTAAATAGGATAAAGGTAAATTAGGGCTATCTGTACCAATAATAACTACTGATTTATAAGTAGAAAACAATTCTTGAAAAGCTGTTTGCATACGAGTACCTAAATCACCATTAGATTGATATTTTAAGCTTAGTCGAGAGGTGTCTAAGGAAATTGGAAAAGGTGCAGTGTCAAGGTTCCAGGGTTTTGTTAGATATAAGTAACAATCTATACTGGTATTTAGCTGAGAGATGTTTTCTAAAGAATCAGCAATAAAAGCTAAGTGAAACTCTAGTGCTAGTTTGTTTCCAATACTTTGAGCTAGCCTAGTTTTTACTTGACCAAGTTCAGGGGTTTTAGAAAATATGGCTAAAGCCATTTTAGAAGTTTGATTAGTAGACATAATTTTTTAATGTAGAGGCAGACTAAGGTGTTCATAGGTGTCAATTTAAGTAAACAGTTGAAAATAGTGGAGTTATTTCTTACGCCCCTACGGGGCTAAGAGAATTAACCTTTTTCTTTTCAATAACTTACTTAAGTTGACGCCAGTGCCAAAGTGTTTGCCCTCTTAAACTGGCTATGTGCCTTAAAATAAATAATTTAGTTTTTAGGGAACCATTGATAATTTTTTAGCTCAATAAGCCCTTGTTCATTAAACACTAAACCTTCTGCTTCTAATAAGTGGCGTTGAATATTAGGAGCAAGGTTTAGTAATTTATCTGTTGAAGTCCCTCCACGGCTATTAATAACACGATGCCAAGGGATTTGACGATTGTCATTAGGAGTAGCACGCATTGCCCAACCAACACCTGCGGCGGACAAGCGTTCGTCTAGCAACAAAGAAATTTGACGATAAGTCATTACTCTACCAACAGGAATTTGTAAGACTATTGTATAAACTTGTTCAAATACTGAAATAGAAGGAGAGGTATCTTTTTTAGCGGTAGAAGATTTTTTCATCAAAATATCTTGCTCCAAAGCAGTTTATTAGTTTTAGGTTAGAACAATTATATATTTATAAGTTAAAATAAGAACTTGTTAACAGATTAATTATTCTAAACTAAAATGGTATAAATAACTAACTTACATCTAGCTAAGTTTTTGGTGAAAATAGCTTGTTTAACCCTTAGCAATAACTTTAGACCAATGTTTTTAATTCTTGGTCAATAGTTAAAGGAAAAATTTTATGGAAAACAATAAAGAAGAACAAATCATTCGCTTAGCCTTAGCTAAAGGGTTAGTTAGTGAGCAAGATTTAGACCTGCTAAAAGAAGATATTAATAAACATAAAAATATTAGTGCACAAGGCCAACTAGATGAACTAATTGAAGCAGGGCTTTTAAGTAAAGCTATGTGGCGTGCTTTAGAAGAAGAGGTTGAAGCCCGTAAAAAAAATCCGTCTTTTCAACTTCCTTTTACTATAGGGCAAGATTTACTAGCTTTTACTAGCTCACAAAGGCTTAAAGTAGAGACAGATGCTAAAGATAAAGACTCTTTATCTAGGACGATGAAGAGTAATAATACTATTTCAAGAGAATTAAACCTAAATACTGGAGAGTTAATAAAAGCTGGACGATATGACTTAATCAAACTTTTAGGTGAAGGAGGGATGGGTAGTGTATTTCTTGCCTATGATCCTGATTTACAAAGGTATGTAGCATTAAAGTTTTTGCATAGTGGAGATAGAGAAGCTACTCAACGACTACTTCAAGAGGGCAGAGCACAAGCAAAAATTGAACATCCAAATGTTTGCAGAGTTTATGAAGTAGGTAAATTTAATGGGCGTATTTATATTGCTATGCAATATATTGATGGTCAAATTCTACCTAAAATTGCTAAACAACTTACATTAGAACAAAAAGTAAAAATAATGACAGAAGTTGCAGAAGGGCTTCATGCTGCTCATAGATTGGGGTTAATTCATAGAGATGTAAAACCACAAAATGTTATTGTGGAAAAAACAGATGATGGTGAGTGGAAACCTTATGTAATGGACTTTGGGTTAGTGCGCGAAGTTTCTCAAAAAGGTATGACAATGACAGGAGAAATTTTAGGCACCCCCTATTATATGTCTCCAGAACAAGCCCGTGGCAAAACAGAATTTCTAGACCGTCGTAGTGATGTTTATAGCCTAGGTGCTACTTTATATGAACTACTTTCAGGTAAACCACCTCAAGAGGGAACAGATGTTGTTGATTTATTACGCCAAATTGCTACAGAGGAAGTTAAACCTCTACGTAAGGTAGTTCCTCAAATACCTATAGATCTAGAGACTATTGTAATGAAGTCTTTAGAAAAAGAACCTCAACGACGATATGATTCTGCTAATGCTTTAGCTCAAGATTTGCACCATTATTTAGCTGGAGAGCCAATAGAAGCAAAACAAGTTAGTCTAACTTATTACTTTTACCGTTTAGCTATTAAACATAAAGTTATTGTTATTTCTTCGGCTATAGCCTTAATTATATTAGTAAGTGCTAGTGTTAAGGTGTATTTAGTAAATATAAGAGCAGAAAATGAAAAGAGATTAAGTCAAGAATTAGGAGCACAAGTTGAAGAAATTGAACATATGATGCGCCATAGTCATATGCTTCCACTTCATGATATTAATCGGGAAATGGTACTAGTTGAGTCTCAAATAAAGAAATTACAAGAAAAAATAGAGCAATCAGGGGATAGTAGCAATAGTATTGGTTTTTATGCTTTAGGTAGAGCATATCAAGAAGTAGGAAATTATGAGCAGGCACGAACTTTTCTAGAAAGAGCTTGGCAAGGTGGTTATCAAGAACCAAAAGTAGCTTATGCTCTAGGGGTTGTACTAAATAAAATTTATGCACAAAGACTTAATGATATTGAGAGACAATTTGACCGTGAATCTAGAGAACTAGAAAAACAAAAAGCTCAAGAAGAAATAGGACAAAAAGCCTCTCAATATTTAACTATTGGTAGAGAAACAGTAGTCCAATCAGATTATGCAGAAGCTTTAATTGCGTTTTATGAAGGGAACTTAGAATTAGCATTAAGTAAATCTGAATTAGCAATAGAAAACACACCTTGGCTTTATGAAGCAAAACGCTTGATAGGAGATATTCATGTAAAAACAGGGGATGCTAAGAGAAATGAAAATTATCAAGAAGCCCGTGCTGCTTACCAACGAGCAGAAAAGGCTTATCAAGAAGCCCTTAAAATAGCTGCTAGTGACCCAGAAACTTACTCTAAGTTGACAGATCTTTGGAGTAAAGTATTGGTGTTAGAATATAGTCAAGGTAATGATATAAAAGAAGTTAGTCAAGAATTATTATATGCAGCAGAGCGTAGCTTACAAGCAAATAAGCTTTCAACAGATAATTATATTAAAAGAGCTAATGCTTATCTTTATTTAGGACTATATCGTGCTAGACAACTAAAACAAGATCCTAGCTCAGAATATCAAGATGCAATTGCTGAAATACAAAGAGGGATAAAGAATAGCATTGTTATACCTAAGTTTTATGACATGATTGGACTTATATTTAAGCTTAAAGGAGAATATTTACTAGAAATAGGTAAAGACCCTAGCCAAGATTTTGAAAATAGTATTAATACATATAATAAAGCTTTAGAAGTAAATAAAGACTACTTGCCTACTTACGTTAATATCAGTGTAGTTTCTTGTATGCAAGCACAATATCAAATTAAACAAGGTCAAGACCCTACTCAAACCCTAGAAAAAGCTCTTAATTATTGTAAACAGGCTATAAAAAATAACCCTAATATCTTTACTTTTTATAATAAATTGCTTTTTGTCTATGCTATTAAATCACAGTATTTAGTTAGTAAAGGTCAAGACCCGACTAAAATGTTAGATGATGTATTAAAAAGCTTTAATAAGATTATGGAATTAAACTCTAATAGTGTAACCACTTATAATTACTTAGGTGTTATATATATTAATATTGGGGATTATTTATTACAAACAGGTCAAAACCCTAATGATATTTATCAACAAGCAATAGAGAAATTTCAAGCTAAATTATCAAATACTACAATTGCATCAGCCAACTATAGTAGTATTGCTTGTGCATATATAGGAAAAGCATTTTACAACATCTTTTATGGTGAATCTCCTGATGAATTACTTGAAAAAGCAATAGAGTACTCTGATAAAGCATTAAGTTATAATAATAATTTTACGCTAGCTTATATATTTAAAAGTCGTGCTAATAGACTTAAGGCACTATATTTAATCAAACAGAAAAAGTCTGCACACCAATTAGTTGATCAAGCAATAGAAATAGGCCAAAAGGCATATCAAATTAACAAAGGTGAACAATTAGCATCTATTAATTTAGCTGAAATTTATTGGACTGCTGCACAATATCAAGTATATGAAAAGCAAGATCCTATTAATAATATCTCTCAAGCCCTTGCTTTAATTGAACAAACAAAGTCACTTGCTCCTGGTAATAGCTATTTATATGTTTTAGAGGGTAGGCTTTATTTATTAGAGGCAGAATGGCTAATTTCACAAGGTAGATCACCACAACAGATTTTTGATAAAAGCTATCAAGCCTTACAGCGTGCTAGTAACTTAAATACTGATAACAGCGAAACTTACATGCTATTAGCAAATTTATCTCGTTGGCAAACAGATTGGTTATTAAAGAACAATAAATCTATAGAGGAAGTTACTGAAAAAGGCTTAAGTCTTGTAGAACAATCTTTAGCTAATAATAGTAAAAATGCTGAAGCTTATGCAATAAAAGGAGCAATTTATTTACTCTCTGCCCAAGCTCAACAAGAATCTACAAAGAAAAAAGAACTCGTAGAACAAGCCAAAAAAGCTTTTGAAAAAGCTTTTTCTTTAAATAAATTGTTAGTTAATGAATATCAACCTTTAATCGATAAAGTACAAAGTTAGTATGGTAAAAATAATAAGTGATACTCTAAGAAAACAAGAAAAATTTATAAATAACCTTAAGTTTAATAACATTAGTTTGTTAGCAATAGCTATTATTTTGGTGTTATTTCCTATCTTGGCATTAGCTCATGGTGGAGAAGATCATGAAGATCATGAGGGTATAATTCCTATAGCACAGCTTGGAAAACTTAACTCTAAGCTTGCTAAAACTAGCCATACAGAAATCTTACTAAAATATCCTACCCCAATAATAGGATCAGAAACTCAACTAAGAGTTTTTCTTACAGATATTAACAGTAATAGCCCAATTGAGAATGCTAACATTAACCTGACTTTTAGCTTATTAAATAATAGTACATCACAACAAACAAAGGGTTCTTTTGGTACTGTTTATGCAAATGCTGACCAATTTGAATTAAATGCAGTCTCTAGCAATATAGCAGGGATTTATCAAGTTCCTGTTACTTTTGCTAAGGCTGGTAACTACCAAATAAAATTAAAAATTACTGGTACTAATATAGACGTAAGTGCAGCAATTTCAGGGGTTATTGTTAATGAACAAGTTAACCAAATTGCTTCAAATAATGGAAATATGTTTTGGATATTAATTATTACACTAGGGGTATTACTAGTAGTAACACTAGGCTTGTTTTGGTATCGCAGAACCTCTTTAGTTAAAGTGAGAGTTTAAGGTTATTTAAGTTTATGAAAAAAAGTGTTTCTCTAAATATTGTTAGTCTTATTTTAATAATAAGTTTGTTTTCTATAGTTAACGCTCAAAATAACAGTAAAGAAACCAGTAAGGCAGAAGAGTTATTAAAAAAAATAGATTTTTCTAATTACCCTACTCCACTTTATACACAATATATTGATGACGCTAATGGCAAAAAGCTAGACTCGTTAATAACAGAAGCTTTACAAGTTAACAAAGAATTAATTGCTATTAGGCAAAAGAAAAATGTCTTCCAAGGCAAACGCTTGCAGGCAGGTTTAAGACCTAATCCTCATATTGAAGTTGAGTTTCTTACAGACCAATTAAGTAACCGTGCAGGTGAATATGACTTTAGTACTACCTATTTACAACCACTAGAAAGAGGAGGCAAAAGAGAAAAACGTATTCGAGTTGTAGATTTAGAATTAGCACAGTTAGAAAAAGAAATTATTTTCCAAGAACATAAACTACGCTTAGATATACTTACTCAATATGCTAATGCCTTAGCTAGTAGCCAACAACTACAATTACTAGAAAGAATAGTTAGGTTAAATGAAGAGAATTTTCAACTTGTTCAAGTAAAATTTAAGGAAGGAGATGTTGCTAAACTAGACCTACAATTAACCGAAATAGAATTAAATCGTTGGAAAATACAGCAACTTCAAACAGAACTACAAGTTAAAGCCCATTTTGCTCAAATAAAATTCCTTATAGGATTAGAGCTAGACATACCACTTAAGCTAAGTAGTTCTTTTCCTATACCAAATTTAACTACATTAGATATTTTGTCATTACAAAATATAGCTCTAGAAAATCGTGCTGATTTACAAGCTGCTCGTATTGCTGAGGAAATTGCTCAAGCACGTATTGATTTAGCACAATCTCAAGCCAAGCCTAATATAGACCTTTTTGCTAAATACCAAGAAGAAAGAAAAGTAGAAGAAATTGGACTTGGTAGATTTATTGATACACAAAGAAAAATAGGTGGAGGAATTTCTTTTTCCCTACCAATCTATAACCGTAATCAAGGTGAAATTTTAGAGACTACTGCTAGCAAAACACAGGCTAGTTATTTGCGTGAACAATTAGAACAAAAAGTTAAACAAGAAGTAGCGATTGCAATTGTTCAAGTTTTAAATGCCCAACAAACTATTAAACTGTTTGAAATAAATATTTTACCTAAAGTACAAGATAACTTAAAAATTCTACAAGTAGCCTATCAATTAGGTGAAGAAGACTTATTAAGTGTAATTACTGAGCAACGACGTTTTATTGAGTCCCAAAAAGAGTATGTATTAGCATACAAAGAATATTATTTATCCTTAATTGCTCTAGAAAAAGCAATTGGTACAACTATAAATTAATCACAATAAAAGATTTGTGATTAGGAGGTAAGTTTTTAATGCAGAAAAAGCAATTGTTATTTTTGTTAATGCTATTTTCTTTAACCCTAGCTTTATGGGCTTGTGGTGGAGAAAAAACGCCTGAAACAACAAAAACGCCTGTAGAGACAAAAAAAGCTGTCTATTTTAATGTAAGTTTGTCTACTGAACCTGGTGAAGTAAAGCCCAAAGAAAAAGCAAAATTAGTTTTTTCAATTCAAGATGCAGCTACAAAAGATATTACTATCAATGATTTAGAAATTGTGCATGAAAAACCTATGCACTTAATTGTTATAAGTGAAGACTTATCTTTTTTTAATCATATTCATCCAATGCCTGTTGGGGATGGGAGTGTTTTTGAAGTAGAAACAGAATTTCCAAATCCTGGTAAATATCGATTTTATTTAGACTATAGCCCTAAGAGTGTTGGGCATCGTCTAGGGCGTTTAGATATAACAGTTGCAGGTACACCACCGCCACCAGTTCCTTTAGTAGTTGATAAAACAGATTTTCAGATAGTAGATGGTCTAAAAGTAACTATTAAACCAGAAAAAGCATTTCAAGCTAATGATGCTTTAACGCTAGCTTTCTTTGTTGAAGATGCCAAAACAGGAAAACCTATTACAGATATAGAACCATATTTAGGTGCATTTGCTCACTTTAATATTGTTAATCAAGACCACACTGAAACCTTACATGCTCATCCATTAGTTGAAGCTAAAAGCAAAGATGAGCGTGGTGGGCCAGAAATAGGTACACGTACAATTTTCCCTAAAGCAGGAATTTATAAGATTTGGACACAATTTCAAAGGAATGGCAAAGTAATTGTTGCTCCTTTTATAATTAATGTTGCTGAAGGTAAAGCACAAGCTGAGGCTGTACTTGCTAAAGCTGATTCAGGGGTACAAAAGCTAAAAATTACTGTAAATGAAAGAGGTTTTGAGCCACCTAATTTTCAATTAAAATCTGGCATACCTGCCCAACTTACTTTTTTACGTGCAGATGAGAAAAATTGTGGTGAAGAAGTGCTCTTTACAGAATTAGGAATCCGTAAACATCTACCTTTAGGCCAAGAAGTTTTAGTTGAGTTTACTCCAGATAAAGCAACAGAATATGAGTTTACTTGTGGAATGGGTATGTTACGTGGCAGTGTGTTGGTTAAATAAATTTTTGTCTAAAAGTTAGTAAAATGCATAATAGTTTAGGGTTGAATCTCCCACATTCAACCCTAAACATATTAACTTAATTATACAGACAAGTTTTGAACAGTACTCTTTTGAGCATCTGATTGTGAGCGAGAAAGATTAGTCACTGTTTCATTTACACGATTAAGAGACTGTTGAAGTTGTTGTAAATTAAAGGTTAATTCTTGAATCTTTTGATTTAATGCTGCTGTTCCACCTCCACCGCCACCACCTTGAGGAGCTTGGGCAGGAACATTTGCATTTGCTGCACTTGCTGTACCCGTTGTACTAGTTGCACTAGTAGGAGATTTTGCACCATCAGCAGTATTTGCAACATTATCTGTTTGAGGTGCAGTTTGTTTACTAGCAATATTATCTAATCCCTTAGCTTGGTCAGAAATTTTAGCTACCATATCTTGCACTACTTTAGGCCCATTAGTACCTAATTCAACTGCTGCAGCTTGTAATTTTTGCATTTTATTTAAGATGTTTGTAAGGTCTGGATTAGTCGCTTGATTATTACCTGCACCTGTTGGATTGCTCATATCAAATTGCTTAATAGCTGTAGATAATTCTTTAGCTAATTCTTTCATACTACCTAAAATTGTAGATAGTTTTTCAAGGATTGGATCTAATGATGAACCATCGGCATTTGGTGTATTTACTCCGGTTGTATCTGTCCCTGAAGTGTTACCTGGTTCATTAGCATTTCCTATATCAGCAGGATTAGCAGGATTATCTGCCCCAGTTGCTCCACTAGCGCCAGAATTACCACCGCCACCACTAGCAACTGCTGCATCAAGTTGTTTTGCTGCTTCTTCTAATTTCTTCATGGTTTTTTCTATAGCTTTTACCATTATTGAGCCAACCATTGCTAGAAGTGCTCCTAAAGACATTGGAGCATCACCACCTACACCAGCGCTAGCTTGGGACTCAGTGGCACCCTTAGCCCCGCTAGTGCTAGCACCTTTAGCCGCTGCAGCTTTTGATTTAGCAGCATTTTTACTATTTCCACTAAAATCTTGTTGAAAAGCATCATTACCAAATATTTCAGAAACGGTTTTTTTCTGATCTTCTGGTTTGGCTAAACTATCTAAGTCAGTTTGTCTATTAGAACGTAAGTATTTTGATAAATCTTTAGTTATATCACTAAGAGGAGTACCAGTATTTTTTTGAAGCTCAGAAGCAACAACTCTAGCATTTATACCCATTTCAGCACTGCGCATAGCTGCACGACCATCTTTGCTATCAGTTTTAATCTGTGGGGCTGAAATATTTTCTATGTTATTGGTATTGTTAGCATTATTAGTCGTGTTTGTTGTTTGGGTACTGTTGTTTACTTCTAGGTTAGGGAAGTTATTAGAACTATTTATCCGCATAGTGATTCCTTAATTAGTTTAAATTTATAACTGTGAAAGTCATTTTATTAATTGTTAGTTATAAAGCAAATAATAAAATAGTTTCGCTAAAAGGGCTATTTAATCGCCTAACAACAACCTTTACTATATAAGCTTTCGACATTTTATTAGTTATTACCCTAAAATATTGGTAAATAATTTTCAAGCAATTAGGCGAATGAATGTTCATTCATATTATCGTTTTTAGTAGCAACTAGTTGCTAAGTTTCAAAATAAGATCTTCCTAATCTTATTTTATTCTAAGTATTTGTTTTATAAATAAATCGCTAAATACACTTACTTTAAGCAAGCAAAAAGCTAAAGTGGCAATAAATAACAGTATTTTCAGAGTATTAACAGTAAGGTTTATGTACATAGTTTATAAAGTAATAATTAACTTGTTTTTAGTTTTTAATCTTAGCCTATTTTCCTCTTTAGCAATTGCAGAAACTCAAAGTCTAGAAAAAACTCAAATTTCTAGCCAGGAGTCTTTAGTCCCTTTAGATATTATAGAAACAGCTTATCCATATTTTCGTATTTTTAATGATAACAATGGTTTACCACAAAATGCAGTTAAAGCCTTAGCTTTTGATCAAAATGGCTATCTTTGGATAGGGACACAAGATGGAGTAGCCTATTATAATGGTAGAAAATGGCAAAGTGTAAATCTACCTAACCGTAATGTTTCTAATTGGATAACAGTAATAAAAGTTATTTCTGATGGTAGTATTCTTTTTGGTAAAAGTGATGGTGGTGTTTGCCAGCTAAAAAATGGTCAATGGATAGTTTTTACTAAGTCAAATTCAGGGCTACCTGATGATAATATAAATGATTTACTAGAAACAACTTCTCCTTCAGGTAAAAGTGTTTTATGGTTTGCAACAGAAGAAGGTTTAGCTAAATTAGAAGATAATCAATGGAAAGTTTTTAATACTACTAATTCATTGTTGCCAGGTAATGTCATCACTTCTTTAGTAAAATCTTTTAATAATGGGGAACAGGTTCTTTGGATAGGTTCAGAGGGAGGTTTAACAAGGCTAGAAAAAGGTGAGTGGAAAACTTTTGATAGTAGTAACTCTAAACTGCCTGCTGATGGGGCTTACTGTTTGATGGAAAGCCATTCTATAAAAGAAGGGTCTAAGTTATGGATTGGTACGCCTAAAGGTTTAGCTTATTTAAAAAATAATTCTGGTGAGCAAATTTTTACTGTTGCTAATTTCTATGAAAAATCAATTTTAAGCTTAACAGCTTCTAATGTTGATAATGAAGAAGTAATTTGGATTGGAACAAGCAAGGGACTATTTTCTTTACAAAATGATAAAGTGCTTTCTTATACAATAAAATCTGGACTACCAGACAATATAATTATTAGTTTAATTAAGTCTCCAGAAAAAAATAGAGTTAGTACAATTTGGGTAGGTACTTTAGCAGGAGGATTAGTAAGGTTTGATGAAAAAAGCTGGCTAACACTTAATACTAATAACGGTTTACCAGATAATCATGTTTATGCTTTTCTAGAAACTACTTCTGATAAAGGAAACCCTATTTACTGGATTGGTAGCTCTAATGGGCTAGCTCGTTTTGAGTTAGGTCAATGGAAAATATATAACACTAGTAATGGTTTACCAAATAATCGAGTTAATTGCTTAAAAGAAACTATTGATCAAGATGGCACAAAACTATTATGGGTAGGAACTTTTGGCGGATTAGCTTATCTAAAAAATAACAAGTGGACAATCTTAAATCAAAAATTAGGGCTGCCAAGTCTTATGGTTAGGGACATATTAGAAACGGTTTCTTCTGATAATAAACGCTCGCTTTGGGTAGCAACTTATGGAGGACTAGCAAGATTAGAAGAAGACACTTGGACAATTTGGAATAAAGCCTCTGGATTTCCAGAAGACTATGTTATGACACTCTTGTTAACTAAGTCTGAAAAGGGGAAAGAGTCTCTTTGGGTAGGAACTAATGGAGGAGGTTTAGCCAAATACGAAAATAACACTTGGACATATTATAATGATAAATCTGGTTTACCTAATAATCAGATTCGAGGTTTACAAGAAACTATTTCTCAAGATGGTAAACATATCCTTTGGGTAGGAACTCATGGAGGGGTTGCTTGGACAGAAATAGGAACAGAAATAAAATGGAAAGTTTTATCAATTGATACTATTCCTGCTCTACCTAACAATGTGATTTATAATATTTTAGAAGATAAAAATAAACAGATTTATCTTACTAGTAATAAAGGGGTTATAAGATTAGATCCAAATGTAGATGGTTTTCAGCTATATAACTTTACTGGTGAAGATGGCTTACCAAGCAATGAGTGTAATGGTGGTGCAGCAATGGTTGATAACAAAGGGCGAATTTGGGTTGGAACAGTAAATGGCGCTACTATTATTGATCCTAATAACAAAAATATAACAAACGACTTACCAGCTTTGTTAATTGAAAAAATTCTTCTTAATAATAAACTTTACTTAAAAAATGCAATTAAAATAACAGATAAAGAAAAGCCATTATTTTTACCAAGCCAAGAATATCTAAGCCAAGCAAGTAGATCTATTGATCAGGAGACTTTTAATTATTCTGAAAATAATTTGGTATTTGAATATGCTTTACTAAGCTATCACAAAGAATCAAATACTTTTTATCGTACTCAGCTAGTAGGTATTGAGGAAAATTCTTCTGAATGGACAACAGATTATAAAAGAGAATTTCCTATTTTAGGTAGTGGACAATACTTATTTAGGGTATGGGCAAAGGATTATACAGGCAATATTTCAGGGCCTATAGAGATGTCATTTTATATTAAACCAGCACCTTGGAAAACTTGGTGGGCTTACTTTATTTACTTATTTTTGTTTGGTGGTGGGGTTTATGGAGGGATAAATCTACGTATACAGGTATTAAAAAACCGTAATATAAAACTAGAGTCAATAGTACAAGAAAGAACTACAGAAATTGCTAAACAAAAATATGAAATTGAGAAGAAAAATGAGCATATTTTGGATAGCATTCTTTATGCTAAACGGATTCAACAGACAATCTTACCAAATAAAGAGCTAATAGAAAGACTATTTCCTGAGCAGCTAATTTTTTTCAAACCTAAAGATATTGTTTCAGGAGATTTTTACTGGTTACAAGAAATTAATGGTAATGCTATTTTTGCTGTTGCTGATTGTACTGGGCATGGCGTACCAGGAGCATTAATGTCTATGTTAGGTTCAACACTTCTTAACCAAATAGTGCTAGAAAAGCGAATTACTAACCCTGGGGAAATTTTAGAAAATTTACATGATGGTATTCGACATGCGCTTAAACAGTCCAAGTCAGAAATAGACTCTGAAGATGGTATGGACATTGCTATTTGTCAGATTGATATGATTAAACGACAAATTACTTTTGCTGGTGCTAAAAGACCGTTTTATTATATTGATACAACAAAAGAATTAGTAGAAATAAAGGGTGATAAAAAATCTGTAGGTGGTAAACAAAAGGAAAATCAGAGGAAATTTACTAATCATACAATTTCAGTCTCAGAACAAATGGCTATTTATTTAGTTACAGATGGATTTGCAGATCAAAATGATAAAAATATGACTAAATATGGTAGCAATCGGCTAAAACAATTTTTACAAAAAAATGCTAATTATCATATGATAGAACAATATGCTAAGTTATCTCAAGAACTTGCTCAACATCAGCAAGAAGAAGCACAAAGGGATGATATTACAGTAATTGGTTTATTAATAAAGTAGATAAGTAATTTTTAGAATAAAATAGTAAAAGTTAGGAATTTCTATGTTGCCAGAAGATATGTTATCGCTTTATCAAGGAATGAGTAATCAAAAAATTTGGTTAGCATTTAAAGGAGCATTGTCCCAAGAAGTATTAGTAGAATTAGGTAACTTTATTAAAGAACGGTTACAATTTGACACCAAATTTAAGAGAGTCTTTGCTATTTTTATAGAAATGGCACAAAACATTCTTCACTATTCTGCTGAGCAAGAAAGCTCTGAACTTTCTGATAAAGCAGTAGGAGTAGGATTAGTTACTGTAATAGGGAAACAAGATTGCTACAAAATTTCTTCAGGTAATTTAATAAATAATACACAAGCTGAACATTTAGTTTATCAATGTAGATATATTAATAGTTTAGATCCTATACAACTTAAGGAGTTTTATCAGAAAAGCAGAAGCTCTTCACCACCGCTAGGTAGTAAGGGTGCAGGTTTAGGGTTGATAGATATTGCTCGTAAATCTGATGGTAAGCTCGAATTTACTATTAACCCAATTGATGAAAACCATTCGTTTTTTACTCTTAGCGCAGTAATAACTAAAGGGAATACATAAGAATATGGAAAGTCTGATTATAGAAAAAACAAAAACTACACCCCAAATAAACTTTAATGCTAACAATGGGAAATTGGAAATTTCTGGAGAGTCTTATCCAGAAGATTCACTTCTAACCTATCGACCTATTATTAATTGGATAGAAGAATTTCTTAATAGCTCAAAGAAACAACTTTCATTTAACTTTAAACTTAGTTATTTCAATACAAGCTCATCCAAATGCCTACTTAATATTTTAGAAATGCTAGACAAAGCAAGTAGTAATGGATGGGATATAGAAATAAATTGGTATTATCAAAAAGACGATGAAGATATGCTAGAAACAGGTGAAGAGTTTGCAGAAGACATATCTATAAATTTCAACTTTATTTCTATTTAAGCTAAAGTAAATAAATATATGAAACCTAAGTCTAAAGAAAACACAAACTTAGAGAAGATTTTTCAAAGAGAACTCTCTATTGCAGAGAAGGCAGAAAGTTTCTTAACTACTAAGGATTTTTCTTTAGAAGAGTTACTAGAAAACTTTGCTAGTTTAACTAGTGAATATCGCAATTTGCTAAAACAAGGAATGAAAATTACTCGCATTGGAGATGTTACACAAAATAGGCTAATAAAAATTCAAGAACAACTTGATAAACAAAATGAAGAATTAGAAAAAAAGAATACAGAGTTAATTGCTAAAAATGAAGAACTTGTCCGTTCTAAAGAAGCCTTAGTTGAATCCTATGAAAAGGCAGATCAGATTTTTTCTGCTCTCTCAGATGTACTTGCTGGCACTGTACTAGATGAAAAATACCAGTTAGAAGAAAAATTAGGTGCTGGTGGTTTTGGTGTGGTTTATAAAGCTAAACAACTAACCTTAAATCGCCCTGTTGCTATAAAAGTTTTTCGACCTTCTTCTGGTAATAAAACTTTCCAAGCACTAGAAAGATTCTTGTTAGAAGGGGTTTCTAGTTGTCGTATCAATCATATTAATGCAATAACTATTTTTGATTCTGCTATTTCTTCAACAGGTATTGCTTATTTAGTAATGGAATTGCTTAAAGGACATAGCTTAACAGACGAACTAAGAGAGAGCCGTTTTATTACTCCAATGCGTTGTGGGCAAATTATTGCTCCGGTTTGTAGTGCACTAGAAGTTGCTCATAATGCTGGGGTTGTCCATCGTGATATTAAACCAGATAATATTTTTCTTCATCAAACTAGCAAAGGTGAAATAGTAAAAGTACTAGACTTTGGTATTGCTAAACTAATAGGTGAAGAGCTTACTAGTGAAAATGTCACTACTTATGGGCATATAGTTGGTACACCAATTTATATGTCTCCAGAAAGGCTTAGTAGTTTGCCTTATGATGGTAAGTCTGATGTTTATAGCCTAGGGATTATGATTTATAAAATGTTATGTGGTTGTTTACCTTTTGAAGGGGAAGGAAGAGATATTTGGTCAGTAATTAATATGCATTTATTACAAAAGCCCCAACCAATGAAAGATATGAACCCTAAAGTATCCCCTGAACTTGAAGCAGTTGTCTTTCAAGCTTTAGAAAAAAATCCTAAAAATAGACCTACAGCAAAAGAGTTAGCACAAAAATTTATGGCTGCTTTAGATAATAGCTCTGAAGAAGATACTATAGATATAATGATGCCAAGAATTATCAATTCTATAAACTAATGATTATCGTTGGTAGTCAGGCTAGTAAAGCGTGCCAGCCTATATACATAACAATTTAACGAAGTTTCCGTGAATAACCAGACAATTAATAGTGACCTTCTTTAGTAACTAGATTAATATTAGCAACCAAAATAACACGACCTATATAGGAGTTTTTATGCAGGTAGAATACAAGGATGGGGTGGCAATTGCTCGAATGCAGTTAGGAAAAGCTAATGCAATGGGAGCAAACTTTTTAACTGGGTTAACTCAAATGTTAGATCAATTGCAGGAAAGACCTGCGGGGTGTGTTGTATTAACTGGCTATGATCGGTTTTTTTCTGCTGGGCTTAATTTACTAGAATTATGGGAATATGACCGAGTACAACTATCACAATTCTTAACACAATTTAATAACGCATTTATGCGATTAATGAAAATACCACAAGTTCTTATAGCTGCAATTAATGGTAATGCTATAGCAGGGGGAGCGATTTTAGCACAAACGGCTGATTATAGAATTATGGCAAAGGGTGATATAAGAATTGGAGTTAATGAAATACAAGTAGGGATACCTTTTCCTCGTCAGGTTTTAGAAATTGTTAAAGACCGTCTTCCTGTAAGCTCACATTTTGATGCAATTTACCGAGGATTACTTTTTAACCCAGAAGAAGCGCTAAAAGTAGGGTTTGTTGATGAAATATGTGATCCAGAAGAACTAGAACAAAGGGCTTTTTCACTAGCAAAGGAAATGGCTGCAAAGCATTGGGATGCACTTGCTTGTATTAAAAGGGATCTTTCAGCTAGTAGGCAGGAAAGATTGGAAATGTTAGGGCGATTAGGAGATAGTGATTTTATAAATATTTGGTTTTCTGAAGATACTCGTACTAGGATGGGTGCAATAGTAGAGTCACTTAAGGCTAAAAAAAAGTAAACTCATAGAAAAATAAAAACCGTGAATGAAATGTCTCATTCACGGTTTTTACTACAAAGTAAAAGTTTTACTATTACTCACCGCCACCTTTTTTCTTTTCTCTTACAATTACACGAGGTTCTTTTACATTATCGCGGTTATCATTTCTTGGAGGAGGATTGTATTCCCGAGGAGGAGGTTGTCTTTCAGAAGGGCGACTACCAGAATTATCACGGCTACCACCACCGCCACTGTCACTGTCACGACCACCACGACTACCACCTTGATCTCCACCGCCACCACCACCACCTTTACCTTTTTGATCTGCATCAACGCTCGTGGTATTAAAGGATATTGTATTAAATGTAAGCGCAGAAGCAGTAAAGGTTAAACTAGAAATTAGTAATAGTGAGAGAGTGATTTTAGCAATTAACTTCATAACACGTTACCAGCTTTATTTAAATTTTTAGTATAAATTACCCTTTCGCTAATCAAATACTGTGCCAAGGTTAGGATAATTTTATTTTTCGTTAAAGTAAACTCTTTCAATTAATTGACGCAACCCATAGTAAGTGGTTAAACTTTTCCTATACCAATTTTGTTGACCACTACCCGATTACGTGTAGAATTTTACAGAAATTGTTGATTTTTTAAGTTAAGCAGTAATAGCATTCTTTCGTCAAGCTTAGTTTTGCATAAACTGCAAGTAAAAATAAAGAAACTGATGCGTGTTGGTATTCATATCATCTTAGATCTACAGGGTTATCGCCAAAGAGCCGATAACCAAGAAGAAATAGAAACCGTTTTACGTCAAATTGTCGATAAGGCTGGTTTAACACCACTATTTGTTTATTTTCACCAATTTGAGCCACAAGGATTTACTGCAACTGTGGTACTTAGTGAAAGCCATATTAACTTACATAGTTGGCCAGAATATAGCTATTTAGCTCTAGATATTTTTACTTGTGGTGATACAGAAAAAGCTTTTTTAGCAGAAAAATTATTAATAGAATATTTCCAACCTAGTCAAATAAAACGCCAAGTTCTAGAACGACATAGACAATAATTAAATTAAAACTAGAAAAAACCTTTATGCAAAACCAAGAAGCCAAACCTCTTTCAGTTACATTACCTGCTAGGTTAGGGCAGTTAATAACCTCTACCTTACCTGCCTTTGAACAAACAGACCAAAGCCTACTTGCACGGCCAATGGGAATTGAAATAGAAGACTGTAAAATAGCCTATAACCTTGGACAAAAATTATTAAAAGAGCAAACACTACTTTTATCAGAGACTGAGGTAAAAGCACTAATTTTTTTAGTAACTTTTGCTGAAAGAGAGCTTTGCTCAGAAATTCATTTGCAAATGCAGGACTTACAGAAAAAAATGGCTGCAATTGTTATTTCAAGAAGTGCAAAAGAAATAGATAAATTAGCAGGAGAGTTACCTAAGGAAGCAGAAAGGGCTATGCGGGTGTTGCGCTCAGTGATAAAAAATAGAGGAGAATTACTTGATGAGTGCCAAGCTTTTATCAAAAAGCTAAATGCTTATGTTAAATCACTAAAACAAAAATAGTTGGATTTTAATGTAACTATAAATTACATTTGCGCCTGCCCTTTTTCTATAGCTTAAGAATTTTCAGACAGTTTGTAAGAAATAATGTAAAATACAAAAAATAGTAATAGGAATACTCTAAATATGTTAGTAAAAAAGCTTTTAATTTATACTTTAATCCTCTCTTGCTTTGTTCTAACTACAAACTCATTTGCTAGTTCTCTAACTAAACTTCCACAAAATAATAATAGTCAAACTATTAAGGAAGTCTCTTTAGAAATTCACTCTGTTGCAGAAATACCAAGACAGGTTATTACTAGCGGGGTTGCCAATAGTTTAGCAATAAGTGCTGATGGACAAGTTGGCTTTTTTTCTGAAGTAAAGGGTAGTTTTGTTTATGCTTATGACTTAAATACAGGCCAACAACTCTCTAAAATTCAAATAGGTAAAAAAGCTGCTAATCTAAGTCTTTTTGATAGTGGTAAAAAACGATTATTAGCAGTAATTAACTTAAGTGATCCAACTAGTAATGAATCTATTACAGTTTCAATTATAGATGTATCAAATGCTAAAAAAATAAAACTAGTTTCAGCTTTTATTTTACCGCCAGAACTAACTATTAACTCAACTCTTAGCCCAGTTTTTGATCATGAGGGAGAACAAGTATTTATTGCTAGTAAAAATCCAGCTAGCTTATTTGTATTTGAAACTAGCAGTGGACGTATGTTAGACCAAATTCCGTTAACTAGTGGAATTAATAGTTTAAGTATTAGTCATCAAGAAAATAGCTCACTACTTGCTGCTACAAGCGTTGATGAAACTAAGGTAACAATATTTGAGGTGTTCTCTAACGCTAAATTAGAACAGAAAGCTATTTTTAACCTGCCTGAAACTAAAAGTTTAATTGCTCAAAATAACATTTGTTTTAATAAAAACGCTACAATTGCTTATATTGCTTCAGCAAAGAGTAATAAGTTATTTTCATTTGATACTTCAACAGGCTTACTAGTTGATAGTTATGATGTTGGGGATGTCCCAGCACAAATTACTTTAGCAAGTGTTGGAAATAAAACAAAAATAGGAATAGTTAATACAGGAAAAAATCATGGGTTTTTAGCTAATAGTGTTTCAATAGTTGAAGCAAGTAATGATGGACATTTTAAGGGTGCAACAGTGTTTTTACCCGCCTTAGGAGCAAACTTAGTTGCTGATAGCCAGATTAAGTTTAGTGATAAAGGTAATGTAGGATTTGTTGGGACACGTAATCAATCTCTTTTTGTTTTTGATAGTCAGACTGGTGAGCAATTAGCAGAAACTAAGCTTTTAGGATCTGCAACTAAATTTGCTATATCTAAAAACCGTTTAATTGCTCTTACTAGTGATATAGACTCAAAACGCTTAGTAGTATTAAATACAAAAATTAATAAAAGCATTGAACCTTTACAAGGGCCAAAAGAGTTGTCTACAACTCCTAAGCTAGAAGTTAAAACGCCTGCCACTATAGCAACACCTAGCTTAATAAAAATCAATCAAGTTAAAGTCTATCGTGTTCGCCGAGTTATAAAAATCAGACTAATAGGAAAAGGTTTTGAACCTAGCTCACAAATCTTAATTAATAACCGTCCTATAAATACTTCACTACGAGGGAGTAAGCTATTTGCACGTTTTTCTATTAAATTATTAGCTGGAAAATGTGACTTTAATGTTTTAGTCAAAACCCCTAATAATACAGATTCACTTGTATTTAGAAAAGATCTTAAATGTGGTAAATAGTAGTACTTAGCTTTAAGATACTAGATTAGTATTTTATTAAAAATAATTCATCTGGTAGTTTTAAGTTGTGCTCTATAGTTTTTAATTTATCTATTTGTGTCTGATTTTCTAAGATAGTTTTTTCCTCAAAAGGTGTAAAAATATTATTAACATTTCTATAATCGCTATAAAAAACCTTAGAGTTTTGCTTGCTATCTATTAGGCTTAAGCAAAAAAATGTATCTGGATCAAAGTAATAAGTAACCTCTTCTGCCAAAAAATCTATTGCATATAGAGATATATTATCAATTACTTCTAGTCCCTTAAAATCACATTGATATTCACTAATATGAGCTAAAAAATTACGTGGATAGAGACGTACTGAACGTTTAATTTCCATTATTTGTTGTTGGTTTAGAGAAATAGTATTTATTAATATTGGAGATTTTTCTACTAATACTTCAGTTCTTTCAATCGCATCTAATCCATTTATAATGGTAATGATCTTTTGTTCTTGAAAGTGTTTTTCTATACGAATACGACCACCTTGAAGACGATAAATATCTAATTGATATTGCTGAAGAATATTGTCTTCTAATAGGGTTTTACGATCTATTTTGCTATATAAGCTAAAAATAGTTTGTAATGAAAGTTCTTTGCCAATAGCCTCTAAACAATTATTGATAAACTCTTCTATTTTCAAGATTTAACCCACCTTTAATCTGGAAACTGTGCTAAAAGTTTTTACTTTATAATTTTACTAACTTAAGTTTTATAAATTTTCCCGAAAAAACTGGTTCAAACAAGTTTGAAAAAATCTTTTCTTGAATATAATGGCTTTACTAGAATTAATTACTATATTAGATATTTTTGTATATATTTTTTATAAAATATCTATAAGAAATTTTATAAGTTAGCAAAACTTTAATTTGGAGAAAAACTATGAAAAAAAATAAAGCTGTTGATAAAGTTGTTGATAAAGCCATTGATAAAGCTACTGATAAAGCTACCGAAGAAAAATACAGTAAAGAAAAAGGCACACGTATAGGTCGTCCTTTAAAGTCTTCAAGACAAATTTCTGTTACTAGTAATAAAACTATTGATAGAGCTTTAGAGTTAATGGTTTTACAAGGTTTATCAAAATCAAAAGAAAAAGCTGCAACTATGTTACTAAGCAGTGCTGCAAATAAGTTTGTTAAAAATAATCTAAAAATGGTTTCTTCTCTTTCTTTAGAAGAATTTTTAGATACCTCTACTGAAGATTTAGAAAATGATGAAGAAGTAGAAGAATAACTCTAATTTAACTAATTAAAATTATTCTTCAACTTTATAAGTATAAGAAAACTGGCCCCCATCGGTAAAAATTACTTGTTTAAATTCCAAACCAGCAAATAACTCACGATTAATTGCTATAGAGCAAAACATATCTGCATCACTTTGCTCCATTCCTTGAGCAATAAATTTTAGAGTTTCTGCTGCTTCTCCGTCTGTTTCTAAATTTAAGCTTATTTTTTGCTCTTGATAGAATTTAGTTAAGGCTTCAGCAAAATTCTTTCGTAGTTGTACTAGTAACGGAACCTTTCCATCACTAAGATCTTGGTTACTATAAAGACTACCTAAGAATTTTGCTTCTTCAGCACTACGAGTAATTTTAACCCTAGGATCAGCTTTTTTAGCCCAGAGAATTTCTACTCTAATATCTGGGTTTTTATATTCAGGCTTAAATTCAAAAATGGGTTCTTTATAAATGCGTTTTTCTGCTTCTGCTTCTTGTTCTGGAGAAAATGTATTGTTTTCCCAGATTCCTACTTGTCTTTTGCGGGCATCTTGTTGGTCATTAAGTAGTGATGCTGCTTGCTTTTGTAAGTTTTTAGAAGAGTAAAAACATAAACCCCGTCTAATTAAATCTCTATTAACAAAAAGATTATCAGAAAGCCGATAGACATAAGCTAGTCGCCGACCATATTGATCTTTATGTGAAATATTATTATTAACATTATCATCATATAGATCTACTTCTTGTCCAAGTAGTTGTGTATTAAGAAATTTACGAGCTTCTTTGGCCGCTTCTTCATTGAAGGGAGTAAGTACTCCAATTAAACGTACTGCTTGTCCACCATCTACAATAATAGTATCGCCGCTTACTACTTTAATCACAATTTTATACTCTGCCCCATAAGTTAATTGGGGAAATAAAAACATAAGTGAGAATAATACTAGTATATATATCTTAGACATTTTTAGTACCTCAGGTGATCTTTTTTGTTAACAATAGGGTGAGCAAGTTTTCTCAATCCCTTTATAATAAACTAAATAGCTAAAGAAAGATAGCCTTTTAGTTTATTACAGAAACCTACTAGTCTTTAATTAAACAAATATATAATATTCTAAAAGTATAGTAATAATACATTGAGCAAAAATAAGTTAAAAGTTGAACTAGAATTAAGAAAAAATTATTTTTTATAAAAGCGATTAGATGTTTTAAATTATTAGTAGATAGTATTAACATAGTATTAAATTTTTATTAAGAATTATAAAATAATTGTAAACTCTTCATTTTGTTAAATAATTGGAGTTTAATTTTTGTTATAAATTTAACTTTATGTTAAAGCGCTTGACATAGATTTTCTATATGTGTTCAAATCTGTTCATTAATTAGCCTATGTAATTAGGTTTAGACGCCAACAGGCGATTGAGAAAAAGCTAAATTACAAAGTTAAACCCTAAGCTTTAAGTTTGCTTGAAGGAGGCAGCGTATTTTAATTTTGACCCCATCAAGGGTATGCGCTGAGATTGCATGAATATCACAGAGCGACAAGTAGGTGATGTGACCATACTAGATTTAGAAGGAAAAATTTTATTAGGTGAAGGGGATGTTCAACTTAAACAACATGTTGCAGATCTTATTGCCCGAGGAACTAGACGAGTGTTGTTAAACTGTCAAGAAGTCCCTTATATGGATAGTTCTGGATTAGGAGAAGTAGTTCGTTGTTATACTGCTGTAAAACGCGCAGGTGGCGAGTTAAAACTTGTTAATTTAACAAAAAGATTAGTAGACTTATTTACAATTACCAAACTAATCACGGTATTTGAAACTTATGAATCAGAAGAGAAAGCACTAAAGAGTTTTCAAAAATAAGTTTTAATATTTTACCTAAGAACAAAAAGTTCCGTCCCTAAATTAGGGAACGGAACTTTTTTATTTTTTGACAATAGTTAATTAGAAACTAATTTTCACAGCAAATTGGAATTGTCTAGGATCAAAAACAGAAGTAGGAGGACTCTTAAACTGTCCATCTTCAAATCTAATACGACGAAAATCGTTATTTACTGTAGAAACATTAACTCGATTAAACATGTTAAAGACTTCTGCAATAAAATCGATTCTTACTTTTTCACCAATAGGAAGAATTTTTGCTACACGCATATCCACACTAGCAAATCCTGGAGTTGTACCAGCATTTCGACCAAGTGAACCTATTGTTCCTATTCTAGGTAAAGTAAGTGCCCCTGTAGTGATATCAACATTAGGGCGATCTGTATTAGAAGATGCATCAATATTGGTATCTGTACCAGTTAAAATATTAAATGGTCGTCCAGAGCCTATTTCTATAATTGGAGCAAGAGTAATATTGGCTAATACTTTTCTAAAGCCCTTATCAGTTTGCTCAAAAGGAGATTTTAAGACACCGCTAACCACAAAACGATGTCTTTGATCTAAACTTGAACGACTACGTTCTAGGTCAAGTCTACGGTTATCTTGTGGCTGTAATAGAGTTTGTAAGTCAGTTGAATCATCTAATGTTTTACCAAAATTATAGCTAATCAAAAATTGGTAATTATTAGAAAATCGTTTGGTCAAATTTAGTGTAATGGAGTGATAAACAGAATTTGAAGTAGCTTCTTGAGTTGCTACTGGGCCAAATGGAATTGGACGATTAGTAGGAATTAATACAGGATTTGGCCCTGAAGGACGGAAGAAGTTATTAGCAATTACCACTGCATTAGGCCCACCTGATGGGGAAACTTGCAAGATCTTTTGGGCATCAGGAGTATTACGATCTACAGGATGTGGAAGCTTATGACCACCAGTAAAAATATAGGTTGCACTAAAAGCTAAGTCTTTTACTAGTTCTCTTTCAATACCAACATTTACTTGATTTGTATAAGCATAAACAAAGTCACGATCTAGAGGTAAAGTAAAAGGTAGTACTGATCCATAACCAGGGAATGGTTTATTGGGATCAAAGCGAGATTGCCCTTGTAAGTAAACTGCACCACTGTCTAACCCTGGAGTAACGCCAGGAACCACTGTGCCTTGGAAAATTTGTGATGCATTAAGAGCAGTTGTAGGTAGTGGTAAGTTAGCAATATTAATTACTTGTGGGGATTGTCCACCATCAGCAATATCTGAGTTAAAAGCTAATGCTAGTAGAGGATGATCAAAGAAAATACCATAAGCAGCACGGATAACAGTTTTTCCATCACCTTTAGGGTTATAAGCAAAACCAATACGTGGGCCAAAGTTATTTTTATCACGTGGGATACCTTGAATTACATTTAAGGCGCGTTCTGCTGCGTCTAATTGTGCTGCACTAATAGAGAATCTATCAGATGTCACACTAGTAGTTGGAAATGTTGGTGTTAACTCAACATCATAACGAATTCCATAATTTAAGGTTAGATTTGAGCGAACTTTCCAGCTATCTTGAATAAAAACACCAATAGTCTTATTAGTTACTTTAGAAGTAGATGTACCAAATCCTTGTATAAAGGTTTGTGGTAAGCCTGAACCATAAGCTTGAACTGGTGTAAGTGGTGGAGCAGTAGCAAACCCAGGAACTAAAGCAGAAAAAGCTGCTACAGGAAATGAACCAAAGTTAAACAGCCCTGAGAAGTTTAGTTCAAACCTAGCTGGATCAATATCAACATAATTAAAATCTATACCAAACTTAACAGTGTGATTACCTTGGGATAGTGTAAAGTTATCTTTAATTTCATAGCGTTTTTCTACACGATCTACTGGAGAAAATGGTTCACGACCAAAGAATCCTGCTCCAGTAATATTTATTGCTACATCTGAACCTGAAGTAAAGAAAGTTCCACGACGAGCAAAGTTAAAGAGTAGTTCATTAACTTTTGTCCCACCAAATGTTTGTAGGTCTTGTATTACAAAAGCACTATCTCTAAAAGATGCAATACCAGTACGGGAAACATCATTAAGACCAAATGGTTGATTTTGGCCTGAAGACTGAATACCAGTAGTAGTAATAGGGGTAAAATTGTAACGTAATGATAAACGATTATCGTTAGTAATTTGACGGTCTATCTTTGCAGAGTAGAAAGTAAATTTATCACTAATAGGATAAACATTTTGTATGTTTGAAAGTAGTTTAAAACTAGCTGGAATTGCTCCTAATTGACCACCAGAAAGCAGTCCAGTAATAAAAAACTGTCTCATTCCATTTAATGGATTAACTCCAGTTCTTGCTATTCCAGTGCCAGCAGTTACAATTTGTTGATAAAGTCCACCGGCTGTTGTACCAGCATTAGCAGCAATAAAAGCTCTTTGTTCTGGAGTTGTATCAAAAACAGTAGGGTCTAGACCAATTTGAGAAAACCCTGACTCTTGTCTACGAGTTTGATCTACAGCAATAAAGAAAAAGGTTTTATTTTTTTGAATTGGGCCACCTAGACTAAATCCGTATTGACCACGAGTAAAAGCAGGTTTTGGATTTGCTCCAGCAGGCTGAAATGCTAGTGCATTACGACCTTGAATAGCACGTTGGCGGATAAAACCAAAAACATTACCATGAAACTCATTTGTTCCAGATTTAGTAACAATATTAACAACACCGCCTGCTGTACGACCAAATTCAGCAGCAAAGCTATTTATTACTACTTGGAATTCTTGTACTGCTTCTTGTGAAACAGTAGAACGAGCAGCATTGACAGAGTTGTCAATATTATCTGCTCCATCAACTTGGACTAGGTTAGAGCGAGCACGTTGACCAGCAAAGTTTAATCCTGTAGTAGGTGCAGGCCCAACAGGAGGAGAATTATCTCGTCCAATTTGTGCATTAGTTAAAGCAAAATTAAGGAAGTTACGTCCATTGATTGGTAAATTATCAATGCTTTCTTCATTAATAGTTTGAGTAACAGCTGTTTTAGAAGTTTCTACTACTGCTGGAGCAGCAGTAACAATAATTTCTTCACTAACATCGCTTCCTACTTTTAACTCAATATCTAACCTAGCAGCTTGTCCTAAAGTTAAAACTACATTTTCATTAATAGTTTTACTAAAACCAGCAGCCTCAGTAGATATTTGATAAGAGCTTGGTGGAATAGCTAAAAACTTATAAGTTCCAGCTTCATCCGTAGTAACAGAGCGTTCAGTCCCTGTTTGTGGGTTTCTAAGTGTTACAGTCGCGCCAGGAATAACAGCGCCAGTTTCATCCTTGACTATTCCAACTAAGTCTGCCGCGGTAGCTTGCGATTGAGCATAAGTGGGAGTAACTTCACAAATCACTCCACCAAAGAGCATGCCTAGCAGCGATAAATAGACAAGTGTGCGAAGTAAGGGCCTCATAGATGTATTTCTCCTCGCATATAGTGCGTTTTCTTAAATTTATTGTTTCGGATTAGACAAATTTTTTAGGAATGCAATCAGACTAATAATAAAAGAATATCGCTATTTGAGCAACAAATTAAAAAGTAGCTACTAGCATCTTGGATAAACGTTGAACTAATTATGCTTGCCTTAGAAAACAAACATAATTACTACTTTACAACATTAGAAAACTTGCTAGTTTAAGCCTTAAAATGACTAGGGGGATCTACTATAAAGGCAGCCATTAAGACTGCCTATTTTCTTCTAATTTTTTAAGAGTTAATTAAAGCATTTTTTATAATCAAACAACCTTTATGGCATCCAACCACCACCACTAGGGCTAAGAATTTGTCCAGTGAAAAAACTACTTTCATCACTAGCTAAAAAAAGTGCTGCTGTTGCTACTTCATAAGCTTTTCCAGTTCTTTTAGCTGGTGTACCCATTACCCAAGCTTGTTTTATCATTGGGGAAATAGCCTCAGTCATAGGCGTGTCTATTAAACCAGGGGCAATAGCATTAACTGTTATTGCTCTAGACCCAACTTCCCTTGCTACTGCACGAGTTAAACCTAAAATACCACCCTTAGCAGCAGAATAATGTGGAGAAGACTCTAGCCCTAAGGTAGCGGCAACAGATGCCATATTAACAATACGGCCATAATTTTTTTTAGACATAATTTTTAGAGCTTCTCTTGTACAATAAAAAGTACCATAAAGATGAACACGAAGCATTTTATCCCAATCTGCATCAGATAAGTTTTGAGTTACTTCCCAGTGAGTTTTAACTTCGCCTTCAAACATTTCGCTTAACTGAGCTTCCATAACGCGATTTAGGGCACCTTCTTGTTCTGAACAAACTTCACCAATACCAGCATTATTTACTAATATATCAACAGTGCCATATTTTGCTAATAAATCAGCAAACATCTTTTGTACTTGGCTACTATCAGAAACATCAGCTTGTAAGCCTAGATGAGTGTTAGGCTGTTGCATTTGTTGAATAGTTTCTTCAATTGATGTACTAACAATGTCATTTACAGCAACTTGAGCACCTTCTTGAGCAAAAAGCTTACAAATTTCTTGACCAATACCAGATCCTCCACCAGTGACTAGAGCAACTTTGTTTTTTAATCTCATTTTTTCTTTTATCTCCTAATTTATCCTAAAGTAAACCTAAAAGCAGGGCCTTCTGTGCCAAACTGTACTATATCACCAAATTTTATTGGGGTTGAGCCAAGTAGTTTGGCTTTATTAATATAAGTACCATTACTGCTATCTAAATCGGTAATAATAAATTTTTCTGGGTTTTTAGGGTCACGTGCTATTTTAGCGTGTTCTCGTGACAGCATATAATCTTGATAAATATCATACTTAACCATAGATGTTTCACCACGACCAAACATTAATTCCCTAAAATCATTAAGTGAAATAAATTCTGATTGCCCAGTTTTTGATCCAGATAAATGCTCTAAAATTATACGTTTTATTTTTCCATCAGTAGAAATAGAGGGGGGTAGGGGAGTAGGGCGCGGGTTTAAGTCAAATTCAAGCGCAGGCCCGTCTAGTCCAACTTGGATAATATCCCCAATTTTTAAAGTTACTGGCCCAATTGCTCTACGTTTATTAATAAATGTACCATTACGACTGTTAAGATCAAGTAAAGAAAAGTGATGGGGTTTGCTAGGAGAAATACTAATTTTAGCTTGGTTACTTGATACCATAGCATCTTTTTGTTTATCAAATTTAAGAATAGATGAAGAACTACGTCCAATAGTGATCTCTGAAAAATTACTAATTAAAAAACCTTCTACTTGCCCAGCTTTTGATCCAATTAGGTGGTTAATAATAATATATTCTTTCATACGGTTTTGGCATAAAATTAAAATGGCTTTTTAATTTTATATTACCTCCATGAACTTTTGGTAATGGATTAAATAAAAGTATAGAAATTGAATATTGCAATATAATATTTAGTAGCACTTAGCACAATAGGTTAAAATAGTTTTAAGCTTAGCAAAAGTATTAGGCAAAAGGCTTGGTTTTAATTACAAATTATAAAATTATAATATGACTCAAGAGCAAGAAAACCTCATTATAAAAAAAGCAATCGAAAAAGGTTTATTACTAGAACAAGATTGTTTTCAAGAGTTTACACTTAAAATAGATCCAAATTCTAAAGAGTCCCTACAATGGGGATATAGGCTAGCTAAGCTATTACAAGCAGGTTTAATTCGTGAAGAAACCCTTAAGCTAATTTCTAAAGAAATAACACAAGACTCAAATAATGATGGAATTATAGAAATAAGTGAATTAGAACCTTTAGACCAAGAAGATAAATCTGGAGAAATTACACTTATACGCCAAACTAGTAGCTTAGACAATAATGACTTAGAAGCTTTTACACCATATAAAATTCTGTCAGAAGAGGCTACCTTAAAAATTGATTCATCTTCAGCAAGAACTACTGATGGTTTTGATGCTCGACCTACAAATAAATTTTCAAACTCAACTTTATATTCTGAAGATAGTGACTTAGGTGAAGAGATTTCTTTAGTAAGCTGGGAACGCTATAAGCACCTTAAATTAATAGGTGTAGGAGGTATGGGGCGTGTATTTAGGGGAATAGATCCAAAATTAAACCGTACAGTTGCATTAAAATTTGTATTAAATAATGAGCAAGACCTAGTAGAGCGTTTTATAAGAGAAGCTAGACTCCAAGCTAGAATTGAGCATGAGCATATTTGTAAGATTTATGAAATTGGGGAATATTTAAATAAACCTTACATTTCTATGCAGTATATTAAAGGTATTTCTTTAGATAGAGCCAAAGAAGAATTAAGTTTAGAGCAAAAACTAAAGATAATTAAAGAAGTTTCTGATGCGCTACATGCTGCTCATAAGCAAGGGTTAATTCATAGAGATATTAAACCATCAAATATATTAATTGAAAAAAGTGAAGAGCATGGTTGGTGGCCTTATATACTTGATTTTGGCCTAGCACGTGAGGTTGGAGAAGCAGGAACAACTGCCGCAGGCACTATACTTGGAACTCCTTCTTATATGTCTCCAGAACAAGCAAGAGGGAAAATTAACCTTTTAGACCGTCGTAGTGATGTTTATAGCCTTGGTGCTACTTTATATGAGCTTTTAACTGGAGTTCCTCCATTTAAGGCAAAAAACTATTTTGAAGTAGTAATGAAAATTACTGATGAAAAGCCAATAGAATTAAGAAAACTAAATGATTCTATTCCTGAAGATGTAGAAATTATTGTATTAAAATGCCTAGAAAAAGACCCTCAAGAGCGCTATCAATCAGCAAAAGCATTGGCAGAAGACATACGCCTTTATTTAGATGGGGAACCAATCACTGTAAGATCTTCAAAAGTATATAAGTTAAAAAAACTAGTTAAAAAATATAAACTTAGAGTAGCTTTATTATCTATAGCTTTACTTTTAGTTATAACTTCTATGGGAGCAGGAGTTTACACAATTTGGTTTACTAACCAAAGAGAGACAGCAGAACGAAATTTTGGCCAAGAAGTAAGAGAGATAGAAAAAGTATGGCACTACTCTAGTACCCTACCTTTACATAACAATAAAGCAGCACGAATTTTAATAAAAAATCGTATTCAGGCTTTAGAAGCAAAGCTTGATACTTGTACTCGTCCTGCTAAAGGGCCAGCTTATTATGCTATTGGTAGGGGTTATCTTACTTTACAAGAATATGAAAAAGCTAAAGGCTATTTACAAAAAGCTTGGCAAAGCGACTATAAAACTACTGATACAGCTTATGCCTTAGGCTATGCTGAAGGTGAACTTTATCAATATTTAAGAGAGCAAGTTAGATTTACTCCAGATAAACAAGCTCAAGAGAGAAGACTTAAAGAGATAGAAAGATTATATAGAAATCCTGCTATAGAACATTTAACTTTTAGTAGTGAAGTTAGTAGCGATAAACTCTATATTGAGGCACTAATAGATTTTTATTTAGATAAACACGATAGCGCTTTACAAAAAGCAAACCAAGCTTTTAGTGCCTCTCCTTGGCTTTATGAAGCAAAAAAACTAGAAAGTAAAATTTATAAAGAAATAGGTATAAAAAAGCTTAGAACAGGTGATTATAATGCAGCTATGCAAGAGTTTGAATTAGCTAAAAGTGCTTATATTCAGGCTGTAGAAATAGGGCGTAGTGATGCTAGTTTGTATGAATTAGAGGCAGATAGAAATATAAATTTAGTTAATGCATTATATGAAAAAAGCAAGTCTCCAGAAGAAGCTGTTCAAATGGCTTTAGTAGCTTGTGATCAAGCCTTAACAATAAATCCAGAAAGTAAAATAGCCTATATTGATAAGGCTATTGCTTATCATATATTAGGGCAATATCAAATTAGAATTGGACTTGAGCCAATAGCACTTGATAAGTCTATTGAAGCAGGCCAAAAAGCAGCCGAATTTGTTGAATTAGATAGAAAAGCAAACACAGCAATAAGTGCAGAGCTAGCTAGTATTCCTTATAACTATATAGGGGCTTCTTATTATAGAAAAGGTCTGTATGAATTAGGTAAAGGTCTGGATCCTCGCCCTACTTTTAAACAAGCTATAACTGCTTTTGATAAAGCACTTCAGATAAACACACTTTATGATGTTATTTATAAAAACCTAGGAGATGTTTATTGGGGTAGAGCACGTTATGAATTAAGTAAAGGGCTTGATGCTGTTGCTACACTTAATTCCTCTATAAAAAACTATCAAGAGGCTATTAATATCAACCAAGGAAATATGTTTTACTATAATGGTCTTGGTAATGCTTATGAAATAAGAGGCGAATATGAGCTTTTATGTGGGTTAAGCCCTATTGAATGGTTAGAAAAAGCAATAGCAAGTTATCAAAAAGCGATGGCAATAAATCCTAATCAAGCATTCCCTCATGCTAATACAGGAATTGCCTTTAGAACAAAGGCTAGATATGAATTAGCAATAGGTAAAGATCCATTAGAGTCAGTAAAACAGGCTAGAGAAAACTGTGAAAAAGGTCTTTCCTTAGGCCCATTTGCTGATGGTTATAGGTTTTTTGGAGAGGCTTTGTTAGTAGAATGTGAATTTTTATTTAACAAAGGTCAAGATATTACTCAAGAACTAGATAAAACTAGAAGTACATTGGAAAAAGGAATTGAACTTAATCAAAATAATACAGAGCTTTATCTTAGATTAGGTGAAGTTGAGCTACTTTCAGCACGTAATATGATGGCAAAAAAACTTTCTCCAGAAGAATTTTTTAAAAAGGCAGAAACAGCAATAAGAAAGTCTTTAGAATTAAACTCAGAGAGTGGAGAAAATTACTTAAAGCTAGCAGAGTTTTATTACCATTTAACGGTTTGGAAACTTTCACAGAAAAAGGCTATTAAACTAGAAGTAGAGCAAGCCTTAGCTGCAACAGAAAAAACTCTAACACTTAATCCAAAACTACTAGAAGCAAAAGCACTAAAAGCAGCAGTATTATCACTAGAAGCTAATACACTGATTCAGTTAGAAACAGAAAGCAGTAATGAGTCTAAATCCCTGCTTACAGAAGCAATAGAGCAAAACCCATTGTTAAAATATAAATATGAAAAGTTAGTTAAATAAAACTTTTTACATAACTATAGTTGTTTTTCTAGTAATTCTGCATAAAATAAGGCATTCCCTTATAGCTCAAAATTTTATAGATTTAGGGCTAATAATTATTGGTTTGGGTGGTGTTTAATGATTGGAAAGATAATAGCTCAATACAAGGTACAGGAAGAGTTAGGTAAGGGAGGCATGGGGCAGGTTTATAAAGCCCATGATGAACAGCTAGACCGAACTGTAGTCCTAAAAATGCTTTCTAGCGAACTCTTAACAAATGATACTGCTAGAAAACGCTTTTCTCGTGAAGCACGACTTGCATCAGTCCTTGACCACCCTAATATCTGTATGATTTATGAAATTAGAGAAGCAGATAACCAGTTTTTTATTGTAATGCAATATATTGAGGGTCAAACCTTAAAACAAGCTATTAATGCTCAACCTTTAACTAATAACACTTTGATTTCTGTTGCTCTACAAATAGCTGATGCTCTTTCTTCAGCACATGATCACGGTATTGTACATAGAGATATTAAACCACAAAATATAATGATTACTCCTCGTGGTCAGGCTAAGGTACTAGATTTTGGACTAGCAAAAAATATTTATGAGAAAAATTCTCTAACTCGTCAATTAGATATGATGGGAATAATAGAAACTCCTGGAACACCTGCTTATATGTCTCCAGAACAATCTCGTCGTGAGCGTATTGATAGACGTAGTGATATTTTTTCTTTTGGTACAGTGCTTTATGAAATGGCAACAGGACTAAAAGCTTTTAATGGTAAAAACCCTCTAGACATTATTAAAGCTGTTTGTAATGAAACCCCTCGCCCAGTACCAGAGCTAAACTCTAGTATTTTAGCTGGTTTTCAAGATGTACTAGAAAGAGCTATGGCTAAGGATGCAGAAAAACGCTATCAATCAATGGCTGAAATGATTGCAGATCTAAAATATATTGGTACTGAAGCCTCTTCAAATAAAGATGTACCAGATGGCATTATTAAACCTTTTGCTCCTGTAGAAAGAGTAAGAGTAAGTTGGTTAGATAGACTTTTACCTAAATCTTTGCGTAAAACCCCTAAACCTACCAGCCCTGCACCAATGGGCGGAGGTTTGTTAGGCTTATCTCTTCCTAGTAATGTAGGTGGTGCTGCTAGTGGAAGTAGTGGAGGTAATGCTACAGCTAATGCAGCTAATAAAAGTACTGGAAATGTTGATACACCTGCCAATGCAGCCGCTTTACCCGTTCCTATAACAGAAGCAGAAACACAAAAACATGAATTTACTGTTACTAAAGAAGGTGTTGTTAAATATGCTTCTAGCACTAGCTCTATAGAAGCTGAAAATAGCCAGTCTCTTTTAGACGATTTTCCTTTGATTGCTGGTCAACATAAGACTTTAGCTATTATGCCACCTAAAAAAATTAGTGGTACTTATGATGAAAGCTGGGGGCTTGCTTTACAAGAAACAATGATTGAGGAGTTTACTAAATTTAAGTCTTTGTCTGTACGTCCTTCTAGTCAAGTTGCTAAATATCATAATAAAGAGTTTAACCCTATGGAAGTGGGTCATGAACTAGGCGTAGATGCAATTCTTGTTACTAGTTTTCTTTCTCTAGAGGATAAGCTTTATGTTATGGCACAGCTTTTTGATACAAGTACAGGGACTATTGTTTGGTCAAAAAAAGTTGATACAGAAATTAGTGACAATTCAGTTACACATAATAGTATTTGTCAAACTCTAGTTCTCCAATTAAAAGAAAAAGGTAGCCCTTTTGAGCTACTTCAAGACCAAAATGAGGAGATTAGGGTAGATGCAATTTCTAAACTAAAATACTCTGCTGACTTAAAGGCAATAGAAGCAATAGCACAAGCCTTAAAAGATAAAAGCCCTCAAGTAAAATCTGCTTGTGTTAAAGCTCTTTCACGCTTTGGCCGTGCAGCTACTCCTGCTGTACAAACACAACTAGAAACAGCAATGCGAATGTATGATTTTGATACTGCTAGGTTTGCTGCTGCTGCTGCTGGACGACTTGGTAGTGTGGAACTAGTGCCAATGCTACTAGAAGCTCTTACTAGTGATTCTAGTTTACTAGCTAGTGAAGCTGCTTTAGCCTTAGGACACTTAAAAGATACTCGCGCTTGCCCAGAACTTTTAGAAGCTCTAGCTCGCCCAGATGCTAATGTAAGATTTGCTTCAGCTCAAGCATTAGGAGAACTTGCAGCCCTACAAGCTTTACCTGCTTTAGAAGACCGCTTACGTAAAGATGAAGATGAAGGCGTAAGAGCTAAAGCTTTCTGGGCTGTAAAACATATTCATAAAACAAATCCTAAGATTAAATAATACGTCTGATAAACTAAGTTTCTCGAAAGTAAAAATAGCTAGCTATAAATAATAAAAAGAAAGCTTAAGTGTAAATATGGATAATGTGTTGTATATAGGTGTTGATTTAGGCCGTTCTACTCGTATAGCGCTAGTAGATACATCAGGCAATATAATTAAACAAGATCGTTTACCCACAGAACTAATCAATGGACGTGCTTTAGTTGATGGTTTAATAGGTCTAGTTAAAGAAATGCGTGCTAGTGCCCCATTACCAATTGCTGCAATTGGATTAGCTGTATCAGGACTAGTTGATTATCAATCACAACAAGTTAAGGTTTTGCCTAACTTACCTGATGTTTCTAATATAAATATTCATCATGAACTTGTTCAAGCTGTTTCATTACCTGTAATTATTGATAATGATGCTAATGCTGCAACCTATGGTGAATGGCGTTGTGGTGCAGCGCTAAACCTAAGCAATATTATTTATATTTACTTAGGTACAGGTATTGGTGGTGGTCTAGTACTAAATGGCCAACTACAACATGGTGCACGTGGTTTTGCTGGTGAATTTGGTCATATGAAAGTAGGAGGAGAACTCTTAGATTGTAGCTGTGGTTCTCAAGGCTGTTTAGAAACTATTGCTTCTGGCCCAAATATTGTTAGACGAACTAGAGAACAACTTTTTATAGACCCCTGTTTTACACAATCCTTACTTGCTCCAAAGATGAAAAACCGATTAACTTGTGAAGATATTGTAGAGGCTGCTTGTAATAATGATAGGTTTGCTAGAGCTATTTTATTAGAAACTGCCGATTATTTAGGGTTAACTATTGCTAATGTGGTCAATTTACTTAATCTAGAACTAGTAGTTTTAGGCGGGCCTGTAATGGGAGCAGGAGAATTTCTTTTAACTGCTATTGGTCAGTCAGCCACAAAATATTGTTTTGATCCTTTACTTGCAGATTGCAAAATTGTAACTGGTGGCCTAGGTAATGACGCTGGTGTAATTGGTGCAGCAATGATGGCCTATGACATTGTTATAGCAATGGGACAATAAAGCTTAAAAGGATAATAGAGGCCAGCCCTTCAGGACTGGCCTATTGGTTATTGGTTATTGGCTACTTTTCAAAAATAAAAGTAACACCTTCTAAAGTGGATGAGCCGATATTGTATAAATTCTCCTGGCCATTAGGTAGAGTTTCTAGATCAACAAATACTGCATAAATTTCAAAAGCACCTGCCTTAGTGAAACTCTTATTAAACATCAATGTGGTTTCCATTGATGAAACCCGACTTAATTTTTTCTCCACTCCTGTAGGATTACTACTATCTACTACACGAAATACCATTTCTTTGATCACAGGGTTTTTGATATTAATTTTTCCTGTAGACTTTAGATTACTAACAGAAACTTTAACAGTATAAGTTCTTTGATCACGATCATTGTTTAGCTTAGGCATTTGCACCTCTAGCAAATGCATTTCTTGAGTATTAGTAGGAAAACTTATATCTTTTAAAACCTTATGATCACCTTCTAAAGTAAAAGAAACATTTCCTTGCAAGTACTCATTATAGAAACGTGCTGAACGGGTATGTTGATATAGACGGGCATAGGGTTGATCAATGTCTAAAGCAAGCTCTATAGTAGATGTACCTGTATAGGGGCTAACAGCTTGGCCATCAGTCACTAGTATTAATATTTGTTGATTGGAATCGGTAACATATTTTTCAGCGTTGGCTATCTCAAACGATGAATTAAACTCACCTACTAGATTTAATGGTGAGTTCTTATCAATATATTCAGCAATATATGCATTAACATTGTTGCCTCCTTTAAGAGTAAACTTTATTTTAGTATTAGCTGCCCAGTTTAAGGTTTTCTTAAATGTAATCTTAAATAGGGTGGCTGATAGGTTAGTAGAGGTAAACTCAGTTACTACACCCCCTTGGGTAGGGGAATCTAATACAATTTGGTGGTTAGAATTGCCTAGTATTTCTCCTGCTGTAGGAAATTGAGAGGAGTAAATATTACCGCCAAACCAATCTTTACAAAAGTTTTGCCAAATAGGGGATAGTTGTCCATCATTTGCAGTTAGAATTAGCTGTTTAATTGAATCAATAGGATGTCTTCCCTTTATACTACGGGATTTAATCAAAGTCGCTATACCACTGTTACCTAACTCTTCTTTTGGAGCATTTAGTGTAATATAGCTAAGAAACATAGATGAACCATAACCATGATTTTGGATCAAGGTCGTTTCTTCTTCTGAAGAAGTACTAGGTGGAAAGTAAAGACCATGATGTAGTAAAAAGTTATATTTATCATCCGCTACATTACTAGGTACTTTACTAGTATCTGTCATTTTCCATTCAAACCAAGTACAAATAGATTCTTCTAGCCAAAACCACTGATCTATACTAGTGGCCATAGCAAAATAGCCTCTTGTATCATAAAGGGCTTGAGCCACATGACAAAGTTCATGAGAGATAGTTGCTTTTCGTATAGTTGGATCTAGTCCTTCATTAGCGTTAAAGAGTATAGAGTAATAATTAGGACCAAAGAACTTTCCTAAAAACCCTCCAGTTGTTTCTCCAATACGTTTTGGTGTGCTAGTAGTTTCGCTTAAGTCTATAACAATAGGGTTGGTTCTTTTACTAAAAGAAACTCCATAGCCTTCTAAAGCGCTATAGGCTTGATCAGCATCTTTAAGGATTTCAGATGCTGTATTTTCTAGAAAACTACCAGGTTTAGCATGAAAACGAATAATAAATTTTCCACTAGTACTAGTTTTTTCTACTAGTCTAGCTGCATAAAGTTCTGACATCTCACCTTCGCCAGCTTCGCTTAATGGGTTAGGCTCATTAGCTGTTTTATCTTCCATTGGTTCTATCAAAGATTGGCTAGTTGTTTTAGGGCTAAAAGGTAAAACAGCACGAATATGACCAGTTTCTTCTATGGCTGCAATAGTTTGTGGGACTACTTCAGATTTTCCTAAACTAGGAATAAATGTTTTTGTTGCTATTACAATAAAAGGTTTAGCTACTTTAGAATCATTTTTTGTCTCTAAGGACAAAGTAACAGCTTTATATAAGGCTTGAGGTAATCCTATAATTCTATAAACTTCAGAAACTCGTGCCTCATCCATTGCTGAAACACCTATGCCTTGATAGACCTCAATATTAGTAGCCGTCTTAAAGGTCTTTTTAGGAATAGTTATAGCTAAACCACCTGCTGTTACTGTGCCACCTTTTTTATCTACTGTGGTACTTATAAGTTTTTCCCAGTTATCATTGTCTACAATCTTAATTGTGTCTTGAAATTGGGGTCCAAGCTTATAAGTAGGGTGATCAGTAAGAGTTAAGTTTAATGTTTCATCACCTTCTGTAGCAGTATCATCAATAGGAATAATAGAAATATTGCTACTAGCTTGCCCAGCAAGCATTACTACTTCTGGTGCAATAGCCATAAAATCTTGGTTACTAGCAGTTCCGCTAAGTTGATAATTTACCGTTAATGCTTTGCTTAAGTCACCGGTACGAGTAATTGTAAAAACCCCAGGGATAGATTTTTCCTCATAGGCTAAAGGAGTACTTGCTTTAACTGAAATGGTGGGAAGGTTTTCTTCTATTACAGTTAAATTTACCATTTCAATATGTTTTTGTACTCCACTTGTACCTGTAACAGTGATTTGGTAATTTCCTGTTGGAGTGTTGCCTAGGGTGGTAACTGTCATTGTGCTACTTTCACCGACTCTAAGACTAGCTAAGGAAAAAGCTACGTTAATATTACTAGTGGGAGGAGTTGTTGTACTAGTTAAACTTATTGTGCCAGTAAAATTAGCAATAGCAGTTGTATTAATAGTAAATTGAGCTTGTTTTCCAGCGCTTACTTGTTGTGCTAAAGGGCTAATAGTAAGAGAAAAATCTCCGGTTTGTTGAGTATTATGGCTTACTAAAGCACGAATCATCATATTGGCTTCTGTGCCATCAGTAAATAACATAGGCCCTTTAAAAGTGTAACCATTATCAGTAGAAAAATAAGTGCGCCTACGTGCTATACCATTGGTATCAGCGGCAAAACCTACTCCTGATGCAGGTGTAGGTGATTGATAGCCTACGTAAATATCTCCAGATGTAATTTCTACTGGAGGGCTGATAGGAAAATCAACAAATGCTCCTAGTGATGGTATTGTAGTAATACTATTTACTAGGAACGTAGGGCTAGTAGTAGGAACACCTGTACTAGCAGGATCCTTAAAGGCTATTAATCTAATTGAACGACCAATTGGGCTAGGTTGTCCTTGAAACCCAACAAAGTAAATACGAATACTTTTAAGTGTTACTGGATAGCTAGAAGGGGTTAAACGGTTGACCATTACTAGCCCATCACTAAGTATCCCCCGACCATCTATTGTGCCATCATCTACTTTTAACTCTTCTTCGCCTTCTACCATTGGGGCGATAGAGGTAGTTTCTAAAAAGCTAGAGGTTGTAGTAAAAGGATGATTTATTATTTCTTGGTCTGATTGAGCATGACTACTAGGGGATAAAATTAGCCAAAAAGCAAATAGAAATATAATTACAGGAAATATTAGATAATATTTGGTTTGACTATTGGTTAAGTGCGACATGTTGGTGTCCTCCTTTCAGGAAAGAACTTCCGCCCCAACAAGAAGTGCTTAACTAATACGGCAATCTATATACCAAAAGCTAACTTGTTGATAAATCAACGATTGAAAATATTATTGATAAAAATATTGTGGGTTTTCGCTCAAATTTATAGATTAGACTGTGGTTTTTGACTAGCTGGTGTTTGTGAAAATAAATAATTTTTTGTTTCCAATAATTTCAAGGGTTAGACATAATCTAACCCTTGGCTATGTTCTAAAGAATTTGAGATATTTTTTTAAGGTGTTTTTTGTGTGCTAACTGCTACTCGAAACCCTCTACCATCTAGAATAAAACCAGGATTATGCCAAAAACGGTTTGATACTCGGCAAAGATCGGCTGTTGATGTCCAACTACCTCCACGTAGTACACGATATTGACCATTATTTGGGCCTTGAGGATTTAGGGCTGGACTTTCTTCATAATAAAACTCTCCATACCAATCTGAACACCATTCCCAGACATTGCCAATCATATTATAGAGGCCAAAACGATTAGGTTTATATTTATCAACTCTAGCTGGCCCACTTTGATTATTAAAATTTGCTTCACTAGAAACCAGTTCATTACCATTAGGGTATACAGTCATACTAGCAGCCCTAGCTGCATATTCCCATTCTGCTTCTGTTGGTAAACGATATTGGCGATTAGTAATAGATTGTAACCAAGCACAATAAGCTTGTGCATCTGTCCAAGAAACATTTGCTACGGGATAATTTTCTTTACTTTTGGTATAAAATTTTTGCCACTCAGCCGTTTCTCTACCTGTAGCTTTAGCAAATATTTCATATTGTGCATTAGTAACTTCAAACCTTCCTAATTCAAACGCAGAAACTTCTATTTCTCTTATAGGTTGTTCATCACGAGAACATTCATGACAACCTAAGTTAGGGTTATGAAATCCTCGGCGGAAAACTCCTCTTGTTAGTGCTACTGTTTCTGGTACAAGGATGTCCTTAAACTTAATACCAAAAAGCTCTCCTACTTTTAGAGGCTTATCTGTTGGTTTACTAGCTACTAACACATCAGTAAAATCGTTTGTTTGTGGTTTTACTGAGACAACAAAACACATTAACAATATTAGTAAGAGCAATAGTTTTTTTGTCATAAGATTAACAAATAGCTTAAGCATTATAAATTAAATGCCTAGGGTTTGGGGCCAAATTAGTTAAGATTTTATAAAGTACTAATAGGCTTCTTGCAAAAATGCTTTTTCTAAAAGTCGCGTAGCGACGAAATATCTGTAGCGTAGGACGTAAGTCCTATGTTACCAGTTAATTAGAATCTAGAGTCGCGGTAGCTTTTGCAAGAAGTCTAATAAAGTATAACATTAATTAATAATACTGCTAACAAAATAAAAAATATTATTAGTTTTATTTGTAGAGCATCATTAAGGTCTAATTTTTTAAACTTTTTAAGACACGTAATTCAGCTAGTTTAGCACGTAAGGATTTAAGATCATTCATAAGAAGTGCATTTATAGAATTTAATGTGTTTTGATAAGCCATAGCCGCTTGTCCACCAACTAAGATTGTTACATTTTCTCCTAAAAGCTTAGATAATTTTTTTAGTTCCAAATGTAAATAAGGATCATCATGAGGATAAATAATGCTTAAGCCTATAACGGTTATTTGGTGTTGTTCTACTGCTTTAGCCAATTCTTCAGTTGGTAAATTAGCCCCTAAATAAATAACATTCCAACCTTGATAAGCTGCTACTAATGCTACGATTAAAGCACCTAATTCATGTAATTGTCCTGTAGGGGTAGCAACAATTAATTTAGGTGCTATTTGGCTTGGATGAAGCTCACTTTTTAATCTACCAAGAAAACTACGAATTACTGCTGAGGCCAAGTGTTCTTGAACAATCCTAAGCTTTCCTTCTTGCCAAAGATCCCCAATCTTACTTAATAAAGGAATAACTAAAGAGTCTATTAATATTTGAGGACTTAACTCTACCTGAGCCTTTGTTAAAACCTGGTCTAACTTATAAGTGTCTATTTCAGATATAGCTAAAAGACTATCTTCTAAATAATGATTACAAGAATCACTATCTTGAAAAGAAATAGTTTCTTCTTTAGGGGTTTCTTGGATAAGTGTTGAGAGTTGTAAATTATTAAGCTGAGCAACCTGTCCAATAGTAAAACCATTTTGAATTGCTTGGCGTAGCAATAATAGACGAGAAACTTCCTGACTACTATAAAAACGTCTATTAGTATCGCTACGTGTTGGAGATACAGCATTATAACGTTTTTCCCAAATACGAATTACATGTTGAGTTAAACCTGTTCGTTGAGATACTACTTTTATTGGTAACATTTCTTCTTTAAGCATTTGGTAAACCTTTGTTAAATATTTGTCTAACTTTATTTTTAATTAAGCTAAATCTATTTAAACTTAAAATTTATAAAAACTTTTAATAGCTTTCCATAACTTATTATATTAGCTAGAGTTGTTATGTTATAGCAAATTTTTATGCTTTCTTAAAGGAAAATCTTATTATTAAAAAAATAATTGTCTAGTAATTGTCTAAATTTTGTTGACAAATTGTTGAGATTTCTTTATATTTTAGATCATAAGATTTAGTTATGTTAAGTTCCCAGTTTAGAGCAGTGCTGGAACCTAGAGTTACTATGGAGGGTCTAGCTCTAAACCAAAACATTTTTTCAAATGTTTTGGCCTTTCAGCCTGCTCGACTGGTGTTTTACAGTAAAGTCTAAATATGTGTAGTTGCTTAAATTAACATTATGAATGAAGCAATAGAATTAAATAACTCTAATTTATTTTTGCAAAACAAATGGGTAAAACTTCTAGTGTTTGTCTCTATTTGTTTAGTTGTTGCAACTATGGGTGCTTTACTAACTGCTAGTTCTGTAACCTCTTGGTACACGACAATAAATAAACCTACTTGGACACCACCAAATTGGTTATTTGGGCCTGTTTGGACAACACTTTATTTAATGATGGCTGTTGCAGGTTGGCTAGTTTGGCAACAAGGTAGTAAAGCACGAAGACTTCCAATTACTTTATTTTCTATTCAACTTTTTCTTAATCTTATTTGGTCAGGTTTATTTTTTACTCTGCAAAACCCTATTTTGGGTTTTATAGATATTGTTCTACTTTGGTTAGCAATTGTTAGTACTATGATTGCTTTTTGGCCTGTAAGTCGCTTAGCTAGCTTGTTATTAAGTCCATATCTTGTTTGGGTAAGTTATGCAACTGCCCTAAATTTCGCAATCTGGCAGATGAACTCTTAATTAATAAACGTGCCGTTTTTCGTAGCGTTAAAGCAAAATAGGGCATACTTTGGGATCAGTAAGTTTTACTGATCCCTTATTTTTTTTATAATCATCACAAATTTATTTACTTTAATTTTAAGAGCGTAAAAATGAGAAAAAATATTTTTAGTACTTTTTTAATGATTTTTCTAATTCTATTTGGTTTTAATAGTCTATTCCCAACAAATAAAGCTTTTGCCCAAACTGATAGTAAAACCATAGTAAAAAGTGAAAAAGCAAAGCAAATGCTTATAGGTAAACATAAATTACAGCTTCAATGGCTAAGTTTTTGGAACCGTAAAGAAATGGGAAGTGCAGAAATTATAGAGAAAGATGGAGTTATCTTTATAGAAGGAAAACAAACTAAAGCAGATGATTTTTTAGAAATATCAGGTACTATTCTAGAAATTAATGAAAAAGATTTTCTTTTTAATGGAAAAATTACTATGCGAGTAAACTATAATAACGAAGGCAAATCTTGCACTCGTGAAGGTAAAATGCTCTTTAGAATTTCTGGACAAAGAAAATTTTGGCGATTAAAAGATATGCTTAACCCTTGTGATAATACTACTACAGACTATATTGATGTTTTTTTTAAAGATAAATAAAGATAAATAAAGATTTATAACAAATTTATGATAACTATTATTTTGTCACTCTTAACATTGATTTCTGCTATTTTTCATATTAAATCAAAAAAACATAGCACTAGCTTTTATATCTTTAAACCTCTAACAATGGTTTTTATTATTTTAATTGCTACTTACTTATCCACTACATCAAATGCTAATAGTTATAAGTATTTAATAATCACTGGACTACTATTTTCTTTACTTGGTGATATATTGTTAATGCTTCCGTCAGATAAATTTGTAGCAGGGTTAATAAGTTTTTTAACTGCACATATTTTTTATATTTTTGCTTTTAGTTTAAGCGGAATCAAACTTGTTTCTTTACTTTATACAATTCCTTTTCTGATATATGGAGCAATATTATTTAGTGTTTTACTCCCTTTCTTAAAAGAAATGAAAATCCCAGTTGCGGTTTATGCTGGAGTTTTATTAATTATGAGTTGGCAAGCTCTTAGTAGATGGATAGGGTTTGCTCCATCTGGTAGCTTAACTGCTTTTATTGGATCGCTTTTTTTTATGGCTTCAGATTCAATTTTAGCTCTAGACCGCTTTAAAGGCTCAGTTCCACAAGCTCAACTCTGCTTTATGACTACCTATTTTTTTGCTCAATGGTTAATAGCTTTATCTATTTCCTAATTTGCTAAAACAGTTAGAAAACTGTCACAACTAAAATTGTACTCTAAAAATAGAGCGAGTATTATCTACCCATAAGACAAAACAAACTAACTACAAACTATTGGAGGAAAATAGGTTATGAATTCTAATAATCCTAATATTAATGATAATACTGCTGCTTGGATGGCTTTTGTTTGGATTTCTTTTTCTATCTCAATGGCTTTTATGATTTTAGGAATTTATCACTTACCTGTAGATTTTTGGATTAAAGGTTATATGGTAATGGGGCTGTTTTTTTGTGTTGGTTCAACTTTTACTTTATCAAAAACTGTACGAGATAATCATGAAGCAAAGAAATTAATTAACCGTATTTCAGAAGTCAAAACCGAAAGAATGATCCAAGATTTTGAAATGAAAGATGTTGCAGTTGGGCAATTTAAGCGATAAAGCTTTTACCAACCTCTTGCCCATTGTCTTAGTTTAGAAATACGTTGTTTAATTTCTGGAATATTAATATTTTCTGGAGCAACTTCTAAATAACGAGCAAATGTATCAGCAGCATCTTCATAACGAGCATCTTTTTGTAACGCTACTGCATAATTAAAAATTAACTCTGCATCATTAGGAGCAAGTTGAGTAGCTTCTTTAAGTGAAGCTACACTAGCTTGAGCTTGACCAGCTTGAGCTAGTGAACTTGCTAGAGTTGAATGTGCAGTAGAATCATAAGGATTAAGTTTTAGTAATAGCTTACTTTCTTCAATTGCTTGGTTTACTTGGCCACTTGCTAAAAGTGTCCTAGCTAAGTTCTGATGAGCAAGCGAGTTTGTTGGATCTAGTTTTAATACAACTCGCAATTCTTTTTGGGCTATTTCAAACTCTTGGCGTGCACGAAATAAATTTGCAATATTAATGCGTGCTTTGTAATCATCAGGATCTATTTCTAGTGCAGTCTTATATTCTAGTAATGCACTATTTAAATCACCTTGTTTTTGTAGTGTTAACCCAATAGCATTAAATAAATCTACATTAGATTGATCTAACTCTAAAGCACTACGAAGAAATTTTAATGAACCTGACAAATCCCCTCTTGCCCTAAGTAAAATCCCTAGAGCATAATGAGAATAACTATCTTTAGGGTTTGTTTGGAGCTTACTTTGATAAACTAATAAACTTGCTTCATCTCCAGTATCTTTTGTAATTAGATTAATATCAAAACTCCCAAGTGCATCTTCCTCACTAAAATAAGGGGCTAGACGTTTGACCTTAGAATAATAATCTCGCTCTAAACTAGCCTTATTACGTAAAGCAATAGAAAGGTTTTCTGTTACTCCACATGCTGGGTTAAGTTCTAATGCTTTACGAAATAGACGAATAGCCTTGTCTAACTCTCCTTTTTGCTCTAATAGTTTACCCATTTCAGCGCGAGCAAATGGATCTTTAAGATCAAATTTAGCTGCTGCCCGAAATGCCATAAATGCCCCTTCAAGATCACCAGATTCTCTTAAAAGCACTGCTTGTGCAAAATGATTAGCTGCATCAGTTGGATCTAGTTCTAAAGCACGAATTAAATGTTGTTTAGCCTGGTTAGAACGCCCCAATGCCTTTTTTACTACAGCTAATTGTCTCCAACCAGCGCTCCAATCAGGGTAAAGCTGTAGTGCCCGTCCCAAGGCTTTTTCAGTCTCTAGAAAATCACCACATTGCCAAAACTTTGCTGCTAGTTCTTTTTGCTGTTCAAATAGTTCTTGTAGTTGTGATGGTGGCTCAGGTGCTTGCTCTACTTGAGCTAGAGCCTTGTTAGAAAAAAATAAAACCACCAAACAAACTAGTATTAATAAATATTTTTTTCTTAAATTTGTGGGCATGACCTATCCTAAAAAGTTGAGGTTGATAACTCCAGTATAACCAAGACTAGTGTTTCTTCGGAGAATGTTTTGCAATTAATAATCTCTAAACTCTTTGAAATAATTTACCATAGCACTAAAAACTATAGTGGCATAACGTGCCACTATGGAATAAAGCAAAAAAAGTGCCCTTAAAAGGGCATTTTTAGATAAAGAAAAACGGAAGAAAATTAAACTAAGAGAATTACTGTGCTCCTGCATTTATCAGGATTTGGAATACTTCTGTGTCTAAGCTTTGCATAGCTTCTTTTAGTGGAGTAGAACCACGTAAATCTCTAGCATTAACATCAGCATTAGCCGCAAGTAAAGCAAGAACCTTATCTTTTTTACCAGTTCTAGCAGCATACATTAAAGCTGTTTGACCAGTGGATGCTGTAGCATTTACATTAACACCAGCAAGAATTAAGGTTTTAACAGTAGCAACATTTCCTTCCATTGCAGCAACCATTAAAGGTGTCCAACCCCAAATCAAGCTAGCATTAGCATCTGCACCAGCTTCTAATAGCTTTTGCATAGTTTCAGTTTGACTATTTTTAGTAGCAAACATTAGTGCTGTCCATCCAAAACGGCTTTTAGTATTAATATCTGCACCAGCACCAAGCAAAATATCTATAGTGTCAATCTGTCCCCAACCAGCAGCAAACATTAAAGCTGTCCAACCATTTTGGTTTTGAGCATTAACATCTGCTCCTTGTGAAATAAGTAAATTTATTAGGTCTATTTCCCCTTGAGCAGCTAAATACATTAAAGCTGTCCATCCTTGATCATCCTTGGAATCAGGGTGAGCGCCTGTATCAATCAAGCTTTTTACTTGAGAAAAATTCTTTGTTTTAGCTGCTATTACTAAAGCTTTGTTAAATACTTTATTTGCTTTGTTGCTAGTGACATTACTAGAGTTTGAGCTTTCTAAAGTTATAGCAGAAGTTGAGATAGAAGAACCAATAATAGAAATAAAACAAAAAGTAAGTATTAGAGCAAGCTTTTTACTAGTAGGAGTTAACATCTAAATACCTCCAAATAAAGGAATGTTTAGTGATTAGAGTAAGTTAAAAAACTAATTGTAACTTTAGGTAACTACTTATCGCAATCTTATTCTGGTGATTTATTATAAGCGAGTTAAACTTGCTAAACAGTTGCTTTTTAGACGCTCACTATTAGATGAACGTAGAAAAACCCATGTTAAAATGGAAAAACCTTCCCAATCTAATTTATTTTTAGACTCTAAATAAGAATGTGGAGGAAAATTTTGCTACCAATTTTGTTCTTTGGCGTTATAACGTCAAGGTGTCAATCATATGAAATATATTAAACTTATTATTATCTTCCTTATTTCACTACAATTAATAAAATTACCTGTTTATAGCCAAGAACCTAATTTATCACAAGAAATTATTGGTATTGAGACACTTCAGTCTGATAACGCCTTGATAAACCAACTCCGAGATAAGGGTTTTATTATAAAACCTGTATCAAGTAAACAAATCTATAGCCCTTATGTAAATTCCCATCTTCCAATTTATGTTACAGCCGATTCAGTATTACAAACTTTTCATACTTTATATTCAGAATCATTAGTTAAGGTTGAAGAAGCAAACACAGATAAACTAGTGATTTTACTAAAATTATTATTAGAAAGGACTATTGGAGGGCTATCTATAGAGTCTCAAGAAAAAGTTCATATAGCTTTAGAAAAAAATTTATTAGCTCTTCAATTATTAGTAGCTTTACTAGATAAAGAAAAGCCTTCTGATTTACTACCTGAGGTTAGTAAAGAATTATCTTTAATTGAATCTGCTGATAAGGTACAAGAATCACCTATTTTAGGAGCAAAAGTAAATTACCAGCAATTACTAGCACCTAAAGAGTTTAGTGAAAAACGTGCTAGGTTATTTCGTGCTTTAGTTTGGGCAAATAACTGGCAATTAAACTTAAATAATGAGCTAGAAGCAAATCAAGCTTTTTTACTTATACAAGAATTTGCTATTGATGAAAGGTTACTAGCCTTTTATAAAGAAGTTGATCAACCCTTTAGCTATTTATTTGGAACATTTGATGGCTTATCTATAGAAAGCATTATACCTACAATAAAATATATCCTAGGGTCTAATCCTATTCCTATTGCAGAAATATCAGAAAGTCACTTAAAAACATTTCAACGTTTAGCAGAGCGAATTAATCCAGAAAATCAACCATTTAAGCTGTTTGGAAAAAGAGTTGGCTTAAAAGAACGTCTAGCAGAGGCTATTGGGGAAGATACCCAAATTACTCAAATAGATTTTGATAAGCTTTTTAGTCTAAAAACCTCAAAAGGAACAAACTTAAAACTTCGAGAGGTTTTACTAACTTGGCAACAAAAAAATTCCCAAAGCTACCCAAGTCAATTAATTGATTGTTTTAGAGCTTTACTTGTTAGAAAACCAGATGGACGATACCAACATTTTATTAATACTCCTGAGTGGCAAAGTAATCTAAATACTACAGTTAATGTAAGCTGGCTTACTCATCAGCAATTAATAACTGCTCCATCTAAAAGTAAAACTGTTAGTGGTGGCTCAAACCGCTATCATGAAGACTTTCATGGCTATGTTGAGCCAAATAAAGAGTTTTTCTTTGCACTAGGAAAAATGTCTAGCAATTTACGAGATAACCTAATTAAATTGCGTATTTTTATTCCAGAATTAGATGAGTTTGTAAATATTACTAAAATATTAGAAAAGATAGTAGAAAAAGAACTTAGCATAACTGAACTATCTGAAGAGGAAATAGATTTACTAGAAAATTTTGGTGAAATTTTAGCTAAACTTAATTTTGTTGCTGGTAATTATAATGCAGTAGACTTAGATCAAACTTTTACTTTAACAGTTAAAAACGGCTTAAAGCCCTATCAAATCCTAGTAGGAAAGGTGCTAACTCTTTATGTAGTAGCCCATTATCGAGGTAAAGATTACCTATGCCAAGGGGCTATTTCTACTTATTCTGAAAACCAGCCTTAAGAGGCTGGGTATAAATTAGGCGTAAATCACTATGATTAAAGAAAAACTTGTCTTTCGTACTCGTATAGAAGCCCCAGCAACAGAAGTTTTTAATTGGCATACTCAAGAAGGTGCCTTTGAACGTTTAACTCCACCTTGGGAAAAGGTAGAAGTAGTAGAGCGCAAAGGAGGGATTGAAAACGGTGCTATTACTAAACTTTCTGTACATATGGGACCATTTAAAAAATTATGGGTAGCTCGTCACCTTAACTATATAGAAGGTCGTCAATTTGCTGATCAACAGGAACAAGGCCCTTTTGCTTATTGGTTACATACTCATCAAATGCTACCAACAGATAATATAGAAAATGCTACATCTAGTTATTTACAGGATAGTATAGATTATCAATTACCCTTAGGTTGGTTAGGTAAAATAGTTGCAGGGTCAATGGTGCGTAATAAAATCAATAAAATGTTTGCTTATCGTCATTTTGTTACAGCCCAAGATATTGTTGCCCATCAAAATTACCGTAATACCTTTGCAAAAAGCGGAGCAAAAATAGCTATAACAGGGGCAAGTGGTTTAATAGGCTCTGGTTTAACAGCTTTTCTTAAAAGTGGAGGGCATCAAGTCTATAAGTTAGTACGTAATCAAGCCGATAGTTCTAAAAAAGAAATCTTTTGGCAACCTTCAAGTAAAATTCTAAACCCCAAAGATTTAGAAGGTATAGATGTAGTAATACATTTAGCAGGGGAAAATATTGCTGCTAGTCGTTGGACAGATATGCAAAAAGCTCGTATTCGTGATAGTCGAGTAGAGACAACTAAGTTTCTTGCTGATACTTTAGCTAAACTAGATAACCCTCCTCGTGTTTTAATTTCAGCCTCAGCTATTGGTTATTATGGGGATCGAGGAACAGAAATACTAAGGGAAGAAAGTCCAAAAGGAACGGGTTTTCTATCAGAAGTTAGTCAACAATGGGAAGCCGCAACTCAAGTGGCTACAGAACGAGGAATTAGAGTAGTACATCTGCGCAATGGTATTGTATTAAGCCCTCAAGGAGGAGCTTTAGCTAAAATGCTTCTACCTTTTAAATTAGGAATAGGTGGTCAATTTGGTAATGGTGATCAATATATGAGCTGGATTGCAATTGATGATGTTATAGGTGCTATCTACCATATTATGGCAAATGAAGAAATAACTGGAGCCGTCAATTTAGTTTCACCAAATCCTGTTACTAATCAAGAATTTACCAAAATTTTAGGTAAAGTATTATTTAGACCTACCATTTTCCCTCTACCTGCTTTTATTGCAAAATTGGCTTTAGGTGAGATGGCAAATGATTTGTTATTTTCTAGCGCTCGTGTACATCCAGGGAAGTTACTAGCTAATAACTATAATTTTCGCCATCCAGATTTAGAAGCCACACTATGTCATCTATTAGGAAAATAGTAAGTTTGCATTAAAAGAAAATAATTTTATGACCTTGCCAAAATTAAAAATTCTTATAGCACCAAGTAGTTTTAAAGAGTCTATGACTGCAACTATTGCTAGTGAAGCAATAGGACAAGGTGTGCTAGAGGTTTTACCTAAGTCCCGTATTTGGAAAATACCTTTAGCAGATGGCGGTGCAGGGACTGTAGATTCCTTATTACAAGCTATGGGAGGAACAAAAGTTTACTTAGAAGTTAAAGACCCACTAGGACGTAAGATAAATGCTTATTATGGGCTACTTTCTGAGGGTAAACTTGCAGTAATTGAAATGGCTGCTAGTAGTGGTTTAGCCCTACTTTCTACCTTAGAGCGTAACCCTATGTTAGCTAGTAGTTATGGATGTGGAGAATTAATTAATGATGCATTAAACCGAGGAGTAAAAAAAATAATTCTTGGTCTTGGAGATACTGCTACTGTTGACGGTGGAATAGGACTTTTACAAGCTTTAGGGGTAAAAATCCTTGATATAACTGGAAAGGAAGTTGGACAAGGAGGTAGGGCGCTAAAACAAATTGCTAGTTTAGATCCAAGTCAAATAAAACAAAAACTAGCTGGGGTAGAAATCCTTATTGCTTCTGATGTAAATAACCCTTTGTTAGGCGCAAAAGGCGCAGCAGAGGTTTTTGCTCGTCAAAAAGGTGCAACAGAAGAAATGGTACTAGAGCTAGAGTTAGGGTTAAGTCATTGGGCAAAAGTTTTATCAAAAACGACTAAGTTAAAAAATGAGTTGCCTGGAGCGGGGGCAGCCGGAGGCGTTGCTATAGGGCTAGTTTCTCTTTTAGGTGCTAATATAGTTTCTGGTAGCCAATTGCTTTTTGATTATCATAAGTTAGATAAAAAAATCTCTTGTGCAGATCTAATTTTTACTGGTGAAGGCTCAATAGATGAACAGACTTTGCAAGGAAAAATGCCAGATCGATTAGCTCAAATGGCAAAACAAGCCAAAGTCCCTTTGATTGCTTTTGCCGGACAAATAGCAATAAACAGCAAAAATTTAGAGAAAAGAGGGTTTTATAGCGTTATTCCTATTGTTGATAAAGTGATGACACTTTCTGATGCCTATAAGTTAGGCCCAGAATTACTAAAAGTAGCCACTAAACGCACTTTGCAAATGATTCTTTTAGGTAAAAGAATCATTAAATAATCATTAGTTAACAACTAAATACTTTAATGGGTTTTATATAAACTTATGGATAGAGTAATAGAATTATTATATCGCTGCCCTAAAAATTTGTTGTTTGCAACAGCTTTTTGTTTAGTTGTATTAATAGGAATGGCAGATTATTTGTCAGGCTTAGAAATATCTGTTTCCTTGCTCTATTTAATCCCTATTTGTTTAGTTTCTTGGTATGTTGGCAGAAAAGAAGGAACTATTATTTCCCTATTAGCAACTATAGATTGGTTTTTAGCTGATTGGTTTGGAACTCATAGCTATTCTCATCCAGCCATTCCTTATTGGAATGCTTTAGTAGAGTTAAGTTTTTTTCTAATAATCACAAATACCTTGTCTAGTTTGCGTCAAAAGTGGCAGATAGAAAAAGATTTAGCTCGCACAGATGCATTAACAAAAATAGCAAATCGACGAGCATTTTTTGAAACTGCAAACTTAGAATTAGAACGAGGTCTTAGATATCAACAT
>Ga0075163_10000197_pt1 | contig 71899 bp, 57 predicted proteins | sample JI1023141ADNA_FD_71478 | JGI IMG/M metagenome (GOLD analysis project Ga0075163, IMG submission 71478) | Wastewater effluent complex algal communities from Wisconsin, to seasonally profile nutrient transformation and Carbon sequestration -... | ecosystem: Engineered > WWTP > Effluent > Algae... | reverse complement strand
TACGCAAAACTTGCTATGTACATATCAGTGCCTGATAAAAAGAATGCCGCGTCCGAGCTTGGTATGACAGCATGGGCGTTGAACGACTACAAAGAAGCTGCAACTCTTTATAACGCGCAAAAAGTAGAACGTATCATCGGCTACATCCGAGATACTGATAAAAAATCAAAAGGTGTAAACAATGTTTCTGTTGACCATGGCGACTTGATGAAGGAACTCGTTTTTAAAATCCTTCATTAGTTATCGGAGTTAATTCTTGTCCTATCCTAATCACACCATGATTTTGATGTGAAATAACATTCTGACCAAAATAAACTTTGTTGTCTATTGTCCTATACGAAGCCAATGTTCTAAGTGGTTCCTTTGTCATTGTCCCGTCAGATTGATTTATGGTCGTAACTACGCAGCGCGCGCACAACTTGACTCCTGAAAATTGAAATTCGCCAATCATAAAATTTTTCCACCCATCCTCTTCAAAAGGCTGTTCTGTGCTAACAACTATACTGGGTCTGAAACGATCCCAGCCAATAGTCTTTTCACCCTTATCCGATAATTTCGAATTCAAATCATGCAGTGAAGCAGTGCCTGTCAGCAGTAAAGGATACCCATCAACAAATGATGTGATATTGCCGAAGCGATCATACTTCGAATCCACCTTCCGTTGAGTTCGATCAGTCAAACGCACTAAACGACATCTCCTCTTCAAGTAATCAGAAAAAAAAGCATCTGCCTCTGCGGAACATCCGGCAGCATGGCAATTATCCCCCCAAATAGATACAGGCACATCGATATCAACTTCTTCATCATTTTTCAAAACCAAAGAATCTGTGCCATTAGGGTCATTGGATCGAACAACAATACCTCCCTGTTGTAGACTGCACTTCAACAGCGCCAATTCACGGTGTTCGCGTTGTGTCAAAAACTTGCCGTCATCATCGACGATCATATATTGTCGATCATACCTCAACCCAGTGTCGCAAAGCTCTGCTTCACCAAGCTCAAGTCCACCCAACGATTTAACTGGATAAACAAATATGTGTTTTATTATAAAACTCATCTTACGCAAGCATTTCGAATTCCCGCCCAAAGTAATGCCCATCAGATGATCGCACAAGCCCAAATCTGACATCACCAATACCAAACTTGCCCTGCGGAGCAGAAAAAACGGCTTAAATTTGCCGCCCTTATGAATTTAAAGAATGATCTGATATTAAGAGCTGCCCGTGGTGAGGAAGTTGAGCGCATTCCCGTTTGGGTAATGCGTCAGGCTGGTAGAATTTTGGCGGAATACAGAGCGACAAGAGCTCAAGCAGGCAGCTTTAAAAATCTATTGATGAATCCGGAACTGGCTGCTGAAGTGACCATTCAGCCTGTAGATATTCTTGGTGTAGACGCCGCAATCTTGTTCTCAGATATTCTGGTGATCCCTGAAGCAATGGGATTGCCATACAGAATGGATGAAGGAAAAGGCCCTTCATTCGACAATACAATCAATGATTTTTCAGATCTCGACAAATTGTCGAATGAAAATATTATCGAAAATCTTCATTACGTTTTCGACACAATAAAACTGATCAAATCAAGGTTGGACGACAGAGTGCCACTTATTGGATTTGCTGGCGCGCCGTGGACTATTTTCTGTTACATGGTAGAAGGTCGTGGTTCTAAAACATTCTCCAAATCCAGAGCGATGCTCATGCAGAATCCTGATTTGGCACATGCATTGCTTAAGCGCATCACTGAGGCAACAATTATCTACCTCAAAAAACAAGTAGAGTTTGGTTGCAACATGCTACAACTGTTCGACAGCTGGGCAGGGGTTTTAAATAAAAGCACTTACAATACATTCGCATTGCCATACATCAATCAAATATGTGAAAATTTGAATACTGTTCCAGTGACAGTATTTGCAAAAGGTGCATTCTTTTCATTGGCAGAACTTGGAGCTTTGCCTTGCAATACAATCGGATTAGACTGGCATACAGACCCTGCATTTGCTCGGGCGATCATTGGAAATAACAAGACGTTGCAGGGTAATTTAGATCCTGCGGTGCTTTATGGATCCCACGAATCCATTAAAAAAGAAACAGTTAGAATGTTGGAATCATTCGGTCCAAAACGCTATATTGCGAACTTGGGACACGGTGTTTACCCTGACATTGACTACCAAAAACTCAAAACATTTATTCAAACCATACAAGAACACCAATTTAATTGATCATGAAAAAAAGTCAACTGATCTTCTTGATGCTCGTAATTTTTACGATGCCGGCCTTTGCCCAAAAGAAGACCACAACAACCAAGACTGAAGCTGCTCCAGCTCCGGTAGAAGAAACAGGTGGAAATTTGGTTCCAGACGCTAGCTTTGAAGTGACAGAAGTGAAAACTCTCAAAGCTTACAATCAACTTACAACCTTTTTAAAGAGTTGGTCATCACCGAATCAAACTTCAGCCGATCTTTACAATAGCATGGTGAAAAGCACCAAAGTTTCAGTTCCTAAAAATGATTACGGTACTGAAGACGCATTTGAAGGAAGCAGCTATGCCGGTTTCAGAGCTTTTACGAAAGACCCAAAAAAGAATCGCACATATCTTCAAACTAAACTCACCAAAAAACTGAGCAAAGACAAACTCTATTGTGTTCGCTTTAACATTAGTCTTGCTGACCTCAGCAAATGGGGAGCAAACAACGTAGGGATTTTCTTTAGCGATAGAAAAGTTCAGAACACAACGGACAACGCTCTGACATTCCAACCGCATGTCACTGAAAAAACCAACAAGGCAATCACAACACTTGAAGGTTGGGAAACCATCTGTGGAAGCTACCTAGCAACAGGGAAAGAAGAATATATCATTATCGGCTGTTTCGGTAATGAAGAAAATCTCAAACTTGAAAAAGTAAAGAAACCCGCTTCACAAGAAGGCATAGTTATGGCTGACGCATATTACTACATCGACAATGTTGAAGTAATTGAAATTGAAGCGCAGAGTCAATGTTTCTGTGGTAAAACAGAAGACCGTGATCCTGATCTAATTTACAGTCGTTCTACTGCGAAAGGTCTAGACATGAAACCAGAACAAGTGGTTAATGCAACTGCTGTTTGGTTCTCATTCCTATCAACCGAAATTCCGAACATGTTCGAAACGGAACTTCAAGAAGTGATAAACATTCTTAAGGCCAATCCATCAATGAAAATTGAACTCTCAGGTCATAGCGAGCTTGACGAGATCAATGAAGCTAAAGTCAATAGATTCTATCTAGGCATGGCTCAATCTAGGGCAGAAGCTGTGAAAAAATATTTGGTCGACAATGGTGTTGAAGCAGCTCGAATTACAATTGTAAGCAAAGACAACACTGTACCCGCGAGCACAAAAACTACTCCGCTTGGTAAAGCACAAAACAGGCGCGTTGAGTTCATGGTGAAATAAATCAACCGCCAAGAATATTCGAATCCCCATTCTGGAAGGCCTTATAAACCTCCGGAATGGGGATTTTTTCAATCATAAAGTTTGGCATCATTTTGATGTTCTCCCAACTATCCACAGTTTCATCCTCATAAGCCATCGAGTTGATGCGCAAATAAACATGGAAAAATTCAGTTATTACACCCGTGAATAGGAGCATCATAATTATCATCTTTTTGAATTGCCATATCTTCGGGTATGGTCAAAACCTTGTCGAAAATGGTAGTTTCGAAAACAAAACCTATTGCCCTGGAAATTTCAATCAACAAGATCTCAATACAATTGCCGGTTGGTGGCAGGCTACAGATGGAACTCCTGATTATTTTCACAGTTGCAGTGAAAAAGTTGGCGTACCGAAAAATGTTTTCGGAGAACAACGTGCTTCCGACGGCGAGGCTTATGCCGGTCTTGTTACATTCAGTACTGGCAATAAAAGAAACTATCGCGAGTATCTTCAAACCAAACTAAGCAGACCACTCGAAGAAGGCGAAATGGTTTGTTTAGAGATGTACGTTTCGGCTGCCGACTATTGCAACTACGTTACCGACGGAATTGGCATGCTGCTCACCAAACAGAAGGTCGAAAGCAATCAACAGGTGGAATTGAATTTTGTAGCCACCATGAGTAATCCCGGATTAAACATGCTCGACGAATCAAGAGACTGGGTGCTGTTAAGTGACAACTACATAGCAAAAGGCGGTGAGCAGTATCTCACTATAGGAAATTTCATCAAAGATCGTGACCTGAAAGTAATTCGAAGAACTGAAGACATGGGGGCAAAAGGCTATAGCACTTGGTCATATATGTATATCGATAATGTCGCTGTTAAATCGATTCGCAAAAAAGAAGAATGCAGTTGTGAGAACGATTATTTAGCAAGCATTGCCGTCGACCCCCCGCTTGAACTAAGCGAGTACAATAAAATTAAACTCGACGCAGTGCTCTTCGATTTTGATCAAGATATACTCACAGATACTGCGCTGGTTCAGCTCGAAGAGGTGTTTGCATTGCTTAAAAAAAACAGAGCGATGTATATGGAAATATCAGGTTATACCGACATTCTTGGACCTGACGGATACAATCTTGATCTTTCAAAAAGAAGAGCACAAAAGGTCATTGATCATTTAAAGGCAAAAGGCATCAACGAGTCAAGACTCACACTAACGTTTTTTGGAAAACAAAACCCCATAGCAGACAACGAGTCCGAAACAGGCAGACATCAAAATAGGCGTGTTGAGTTTGAAATTCTTGAAAAGAAATATGAACTAATACAGTAGTGCGACAGAACGATTTTATCAGCTATTGATCTGTTCCCAAATCATATCTTTCAACTTATCTACATTCATTCCAGAAACTGCAGAAATAAATATCGAAGTTAATTCCCCAGGTAAATCAGCCTTCATCTGTTGAATCATTTCATCGTCCATCATATCACATTTTGTGATGGCGAGAAGTCGCTTTTTATGCAACAATTCTGGATTGTACTTCTGCAATTCAGAAACGAGAATATTGTATTCAGCCTTTATGTCCTTGCTGTCGCAGGAGATCATAAACAACAATGAAGAATTTCTTTCTATGTGTCTCAAAAAACGATGACCTAACCCACGTCCTTCAGCAGCTCCCTCGATAATTCCAGGTATGTCGGCCATCACAAATGATCTTCCATTTCTATATCTCACCATCCCGAGATTGGGTACAAGTGTCGTGAATGGATAATCAGCAATCTCAGGTTTTGCGGCACTAACAACGGATAAAAGTGTAGACTTACCAGCATTCGGGAAACCCACTAAACCAACGTCAGCAAGTACTTTTAATTCAAGAATTTTCCATTCCTCTTTGCCCGGTTCACCAGGTTGTGCGTAGTCAGGTGCCTGATTGGTGGAGGTTTTAAAATGATCATTACCCAATCCGCCTCTGCCGCCGGAAACAAGAACATACTCTTGACCCTCTTCGGTAATCTCGCAAGCTACTATACCCGTCTCAAAATCGCGAGCTACAGTTCCGAGTGGCACTTCTAGAATTTCATCCTGACCTTGTGCTCCAGATCTCTTCGCTCCTGCGCCATTTTCACCATCATCAGCAATAACATGCTTTCTGTATTTCAAATGGAGCAATGTCCAAACATCTTTTGTGCCTCTCAAAATGATATGACCACCTCGGCCACCGTCGCCGCCATCGGGACCACCTTTGGGCACAAATTTTTCACGACGAAAATGTCGGCTACCTGATCCACCCTTTCCTGATCGGCAACAAATTTTTACGTAGTCTACGAAATTAGAGTCAGCCATTTATGCGTTGTTTTTACATCTTTGATGATGGAGCCCGAAGTTCTCCTTCACGCATTTGCCATCGAGGTTTTTTTATGACTTCAGAGTATCTATTGATTCACATAGACGTTGAGAAATTTCTTCAACGCTGCCTATACCATAAATACCGCGATATTTATTCTGATTTTTATAAAATTCAGCAACTGGCGCTGTTTCTCTATTGTAAACTGCAATCCTGTTGCGCACAATCGACTCATCAGAATCATCTGCACGACCACTGGTTTTTGCACGATTGAGCAATCGCTTTATTAATTCCTCTTCCTCAACTTCCAAAGCAAGCATGCCTGATATTGAGGTGTTTCGAGAGGTTAAAAAAACATCGAGCGCTTCTGCCTGTGCGGAAGTGCGCGGAAATCCATCAAAAATGAACCCCTTAGCCCCTGGATGTTTTTCTACTTCACTTTGAAGCATTGAAATGGTTAAGCTATCTGGAACAAGTTCACCTTTGTCCATAAAACTCTTTGCCTCCTTTCCCAGAGCGGTTTCACCTTTGATATTACTTCTGAATATATCGCCTGTGCTAAGATGCACAAGCTGATACTTGTCGATCAGAATTTCTGATTGGGTTCCTTTGCCCGCCCCCGGAGGTCCAAATAGTACAATATTGAGCATCCCTGATGAGAATTGATGAGGGCGCGAAAATACGCCTATTTCATAATTTTAAAGTTGTACCACTGTCGCTGATTATTGATTGGACCTCAGACCAAAATCTGAGGTGAATCTCAAAAATTAAAACTAAGCAATCGCAAAGCAAGATTGATGGTATTCACACATGCTCCCCGACAAGAAAATTCGTTTGTTTTCGATTCTGCTACCAAAAGATTTGGTCGATCTAAAGTCAATTTTTTTCTTCTTAATGAAGGTTCTTGGTGTTTGTCAATTACAAACTGTACATTCGCATCCCAAATTTTGAAGTAATGAACTTTGATGTAATCGTACTTGGTAGCGGTCCTGGAGGATATGTTGCCGCAATCCGCGCCTCACAGCTGGGCCTCAAAACTGCAATCATTGAAAGAGAAGCCCTCGGCGGTATTTGCCTGAACTGGGGTTGCATACCAACAAAGGCTCTTCTTAAGAGTGCTTCTGTTTTTGAATACATCAATCACGCAAAAGACTTTGGAATCGAGGTATCTTCAGCTACAGCAGATTTTGGTGCTGTTGTAAAAAGAAGTCGTGGTGTTGCAGAGGGAATGAGCAAAGGCGTTCAATTCCTAATGAAGAAAAATAAAATTGAAGTGATCATGGGCAGCGGCAAGCTAAAGCCAGGCAAAAAAGTCTCTGTAACAGGCGCTGATGGCAAGGTCACAGAATATTCAGCGAATCATATCATTGTTGCAACTGGTGGTCGCTCACGCGAACTTCCCGCGTTGAAACAAGATGGAAAAAAAATCATTGGTTATCGCGAAGCAATGGTTCTTCCGCAACAACCAAAAAGCATGGTGATAGTTGGAAGCGGCGCCATAGGAGTTGAGTTCGCCTACTTCTATTCTGCAATGGGAACCAAAGTTACCATCGTTGAATTCATGCCGAACATTGTGCCTGTTGAAGACGAAGAAGTTTCTAAAGCATTGGCAAAAACCTTCAAATCAAAAGGCATTGAAATTATGACCAACGCTGAAGTAACCAAAGTGGACACTACTGGCGCAGGTTGTAAGGTTTCAGTGAAAGAAGCTTCAGGTGAAAAAGTACTTGAAGCTGACATCGTTCTTTCAGCTGTTGGTGTTGTCGCTAATATTGAAGGCATTGGTCTTGAAGATACCGGTATCATCACAGACAAAGGAAAAATTGTAGTCGACAAATTCTATAAAACAAATATTCCGGGTTATTATGCAATAGGTGATTGCACTCCTGGACAGGCGTTGGCTCACGTAGCGAGCGCGGAAGGCATTATCTGTGTTGAAAACATTGCAGGTCATCATCCTCAGCCACTTGATTACGGAAATATCCCTGGTTGCACATACTGCTCTCCGGAAATTGCTTCTGTAGGAATGACAGAAAAAGCTGCAAAAGAAAAAGGTTTCGAAATCAAGGTTGGTAAGTTTCCATTCAGTGCTTCAGGAAAAGCAAGCGCCTCTGGTCACAAAGATGGTTTTGTAAAACTCATTTTTGATGCTCGCTATGGTGAACTACTTGGCGCTCACATGATAGGTGCAAATGTTACGGAAATGATTGCTGAGTGTGTGGCGCTTCGCAAACTTGAAACAACCGGTCAAGAGCTAATCAAGACTGTACACCCTCACCCTACAATGAGCGAAGCCATCATGGAAGCCGCTGCTGCTGCTTATGGCGAAGTCATACACTTATAACGCTCTTATAAATTAAAATCCTGCTATTGAAATTCGTTGACGCCAACGTCAATCAGGATTTTATTATTACAACTTTAGTATCGGAAAAGCATAGAGCATAAAAAAAGACCCAACCGTGTTGAGTCTTTTAAAAATTATTATTGAGCAGGTTCAAGCCTCTGTAACTTCTTTCTTTTTTCTTCCGCGCTTTGGCTGTTCCTGATCGACCCATTTATCGTTCTTGTGTTCACCCATTACAACAACTTCTTTTTCCGGGAAAACACCATACCGCTGGGCTATCAACATCATACCTTCTCGGGTTGGACTATACATCATCACCGGGGTAGCCATACCCTTATTCTTCACCCCCACATAAAACCCGTTTTTTAATCTCGCGGGTTTTGTTGCCGGTCTGCCGGCTGACTTTTTTCCGTTCATGGGCGCAAGATAACCATTCATGGCGTTAGGATTTTCTTAAAATTTCAATAATTTTGGAAACGCGGCAAAAGCAAAACTCGCAACTCACTAAAAGCCAGGTAATTAAACGGCCGTCGCTAGGAATCACTATTTAGAAAGATTCTCCATAGCCAAAAATGGAATTCTCAGAGTTGATCATCAATACCTTGGACAGTAGCGCCTGTTATTCAACACCTTAGCTAGCAAGCACAGGAGTTGAACATAGTTCTTTGATTTTCACTAAAGCAAAATCTATTTCATCCTTTGTTGTCATTCTGCTGAAAGAAAATCTGATGCTGGCGCGACCAGACCTCAGAGCACCAATTGCGTCTAATACATGCGAGCCCTTCGTGGCACCACTGCTGCATGCGCTTCCCCCACTGCATGCAACACCTTCTAAATCCAACAAAAACAAAAGCATGTCAGCATTCTTGGTTTCCGGAAAAGTAACGTTCAAAACAGTGTAAAGACTTTCCTTGTTTCTCGAATCACCATTAAAAATGATATCCGGAAAAGCTTGTTCCATCTCAGAGGCCATGTATTCTTTGAGTGAACGAATATGCTGCTGATGTTCCTCCAAGTCACGATAACAGACTTCAAGTGCTTTCGCCATACCCACTATTCCGTATAGATTTTCTGTTCCACCTCTCAATCCTCTCTCCTGACCACCACCAACAATATCGGGATTGGCTTTAACAGCTCTATTCACGTAAATAAAGCCAACACCCTTTGGACCATGAAATTTATGGGCTGATGCATTTAGGAAATGTATCTGAAGTTTTTGGAGATCAAAAGCATAGTGTCCCATGGTTTGAACTGTATCACTATGAAAAACTGCATTGTACTTTTTACAAATTTCACTAACCTCTTCAAGTGGAAGAACATTGCCGATTTCATTGTTCGCATGCATAAGCGTAACATAGGTTTTGGCATTTGAAGCTAGCAGTTGCTCGAGGTGCTGTAGATTTATTTTCCCTGATTCATCCAACTTTACAAGACTCAATTTCACCAAACCTAATTCTGAAAGTTTCTGCGCTGCCTTTAGCACTGCGCTATGTTCAATTGGCGAAGTGATAATGTGTTTGCAGTCAAGATCGTTTAACGCAACGTGCATTGCCAGATTATCAGCCTCGGTGCCACCACTGGTAAAAAAAATTTCAGAAGGCGCGCAATTGAGCAGTCTCGCTATTGTGCGGCGCGATTGTTCAATCACGGTCTTGGTCTTTCTTCCGAAGGCATGTGACGAACTCGGATTTCCGAAATGATCTGTCAGGTACGGCATCATTGCATCAAGCACTTCGGCTGAAAGCGGTGTTGTAGCTGCGTTATCAAGATATACTTTCATGACTCTTTTCTATAATACAATTGTCTCATTCACCACACAAAGGTGCGGATTTAACATGCACTTCAAAATTCCAAAATTCAATTACATTGAAACCTTAAAGTGATCATACAGTTATACCCGCCAGTTTATTTACTGCATTGATTACCTTTTGAGCAAGACTTTCAGCTTCGGCTTTAGTCTTATGTTCAGCGATTACTCGAACAATTGGCTCAGTGTTGCTTTTGCGCAAATGCACCCAGCCATCTGGAAAATCGAATTTCACTCCATCAATAGTATTGATTGTAGCTTCTGGGAACATTCCTTTTACTTCATTGAGCACATGATCAACATCAAGGTCAGCTGACAATTCAATCTTATTTTTTGAAATAACATAAGCCGGATAACTATCACGCAGCTCAGACATTTTCATTTTTTTCTCAGCAAAATGGGTCAAGAATAGAGCAAGGCCAGCCAACGCATCCCTACCGTAATGTGTTTCCGGATAAATAATACCACCATTACCTTCACCACCTATTACTGCATTAGTTTCTTTCATCAACGCCACAACATTTACCTCTCCAACTGCTGAAGCCTGATAACTTCCACCATATTTAAGGGTCACATCTCGCAATGCCCTAGTACTAGATAAATTCGAAACTGTATTGCCCGGTTTTTTGCTTAATATAAAATCGGCAACCGCCACCAATGTATATTCTTCACCAAACATACTTCCATCTTCACAGACAAAAGCCAATCTATCGACGTCAGGATCGACAACAATACCGAAGTCGCACTGCTCTCTTACAACAAGTTCCGAAATATCTTTCAGATGTTCCGGTAGCGGCTCAGGATTGTGTGGAAAATGACCGTTTGGCTCACAATAAAGCTTTTCAACCTTGGTGACGCCCAACGCATTAAGAAGTGCTGGCACAAAAATCCCACCTGTGCTATTCACTGCGTCAACCGCAAGTTTCAAGTTGGCTGCCTCGATAATTTTTTTGTTTACCAACTCTAACCCAAGAATTTCCTCTAAGTGTTTAGTTAAATATTCTTTGCGCTCTATGCTACCCAACTCATCAATTTGAGCAAATTTTATTTCATTGCTTTCAGCTAATCGCAAAACCTCCTTGCCCTCTTCTGCCGAAATAAATTCTCCCTTTTCATTTAGTAGCTTTAAAGCATTCCATTGTTTAGGATTGTGGCTTGCGGTAAGAATAATACCGGCATGCGCGCCTTCTCCAGGAACGGCAACCTCTACTGTAGGCGTTGTGCTTAAACCCAAATCAATCACGTGAGCGCCCATCCCTATCAAGGTATTACAGACCAAACCATTCACCATCTCGCCGCTAATACGAGCATCTCGACCAACAACAACTTTTATATTTTTAGTTTTATTCTTGTTCTGCATAATGGCGCAGAAAGAAGAAGTGAACTTCACAACGTCGATTGGAGTAAGGCCCTCGCCCTCGGATCCGCCCATCGTGCCGCGAATTCCCGATATAGATTTAATAAGTGTCAAGATCTATTAAGTTTTGCATGCAAAGTTAATTAGCCTGTCAAACTTTTCCTACAAGAAGTATAGGTAGGAAAACAGATACAATAGAACACTCAAATCCTGAACAGATAATGAATTGAGAAACTCAATCAAAAATAATCGCATGCGAGGTTCTACTGAAGTTCTAGACTATTGTATCGCTATCTAAAGGATGGACAATTTCGAATCAGCTTCTTCGATTCAAAAACACAGTAAACAATGATTTTCAATCATTCAGCTTCAAAAATGAAACTAAATTCTAGCACAGGGCGTAATAACTCCACCTTATTAAATGTTGCCCTATTTTAAAATATCAGATCTTGTTCGAATCGCCCTGTTTACAAGCATAACCATGTTTTGTATTTCAGGATCGGCTCAGGACTATGAGATCAAGAATACCACGATCAACTCGGAAGAGGCTGATTTCTCAGGGGTATTTAAGGGCAGAGACCTTGTATTCTGTTCTAACAGGGCTAAAATGAATTTATCGTTCGATGATGACTCCCTGACATTGTACTACACAGATCTATACATAGCCAAAATGAAAAGTGACGGCACATTTGGCAATCCAGAACAACTCAAAGGAAATGTGAACACCGACTTCAATGAAGGACACGTTGCATTTAATAGCACCGGCACTCGCATGTACTATACGGCGAATTTGAAACGTTCCATCTCAAATAAATTCGAAAAAGTAACTGAGTACAAATTAGGAATTTTCATCGCCGACTTTGAAAATGGTCAGTGGGTAAGCAAAGGTGAGTTTCCTTACAACGCTCCTACCAGCAAATACAGTGTAGCACACCCATCACTATCCGCAAATGACAGCACCCTTTACTTCTGTTCCAATATGGCTGGAGGTGAAGGTAACTCAGACATTTACAAATGTGAGTGGGTTAATGGTGCATGGTCAGAACCAGTTAACCTCGGTGGCAAGATTAACTCCAAAGGCAACGAATTCTTTCCTTTCATAAGCGAATTCAATGTTCTCTATTTCTCGACAGATGGTCGCAATGATTCGGAAGGCATGGACATCTATTACTCACTGCAGGACGAGGAAGGAGAGTTTCAGAAACCAGTGCGATTAAACAATACCATCAATTCTCAATTTGATGATTTCGCATATCAAGAAAGACCAGGGGTTAATCAAGGGACTTTCAGCAGTAATCGCAATGGCGAACAAGATGATGTATTTCTATTCAACAAATACATCAATACATTTAAAGACTGTCATGAAAATTACTCACCGAACTTCTGCTACAGATTCTATGATAAAACTTTGGCACAACTAGATTCTTTGCCTATTAGATATGAATGGTCTATGGGTGATGGACAAGTATTAATTGGTGACTCCGTTGATTATTGCTATAAAAACTATGGCAAATTTCACGTTGAACTTAATGTAATCGATACAGTAACCAAAGTTGTTTTCAAAAAAATCAGTGAAACTGATATTGAAATCAGCAAACAAGACAAGCCATTCATTGTAACACACGATACCATTTTTGCTACAATTCCATTTGAAGGTAAAGTGGAATTCTTTGCATTTGAAGAATTTGAAATTGATGAGATCAATTGGGAATTGTCTGATGGAACAAAATACACAGGCGAATCCTTCATGCACACATTTGTAACACCAGGACACCACCAGGTGAAGTGTGGTATTGCCGGTAAACGCCGCAAAAATGGCGTCGTTCCAATGGTTTGTGTGTATAAAGTGATCAATTGTGTTCTACCAGAACCAGAAGCCGAAGTAAAACCTCTTTTGTGCTGTGACAAACGTGAATATGAGAAAATTTCCATGCGCACAGCGACACTCGCCACCAATATTGAATCGAAACAATTGCGCAAAGTATACAAGCTAGTGATTGCAGAATCAAAATTGCCATTAAAAGCTGATGATGTATTGCTTACCAGAATTGACGCAGAAATCATTGAGATCAAAACAGACAGCAGCTATCAATATGCAATTGAAGAAGCTAACAGCTGGGAAGAACTTTTGCCAACCTATCAGCAGCTGCGTGATGAAGGATTCACCGCGATGTATACAGAAGATTATACTCGCTCAGAGCTTGCCTCTCATGTAACTAAAATAATTCCTAAAAATCCGGCAAATGCCATAAAACTAAAATCACCGAAAGAACGTGCTTTAGCGGTTGCTGGAAGAATAGCTAAGTCAAATCAAAACCAGCTTATCTCTTCATCAACCTCTGTTAGCGGTGACGGAAGTTACACAACAAGAGTTGATTCTTCTACGGGAATTGAACGCACATATTGGGTAGACCCTAATGGTGTTGAGACAGAAGTTATAGAATTTGATAGCGCCTATGTTTCGGTAGTTTCAGACTTCCAAAATTCAGATTCGACAAGTCCAGTCAATGCCAATGAGTTGACTACTGAAAACAACGCAACAAATTACACGAAAGAAGAAATATCACAAAACATAGAAACAACATATCCAGTGAATGTTGAGCAGCCCACCAGCAGTGATAGTCAAACGGCCAAGAATTATAGCACCGTGCTGAAGGATGAACCAAGCAATGCTACTAGTGGATTAACAACAAAAGAACAAGTTTCAGCTGCTGGTAGTCCTGGTTCTGTTATTAATCCGAACAAGTCCGTTGGCTCTGCATCGAAAGAAACTAGCGCAGAAAACTCGAAGAATACTTCAATTGCCGACAATAATTCTCAAGTGAATAAATCCAGTGCAATAAATACAGGAGCAATTCAGAATGGGGATTCACCAAAACAAGTAGAAAAAATTCTTTACCGCATATCATTGTTCGAATCAGAAGAAAGAATACCACTTAATGATCCTAGATTTAGCAAAATAAAGACAGCCATCACAGAATTAAGTGTAGAAAACCATTACGAATACACAGTGATGGCAGTGCCTGGGGCGACTGACTTAGAATCATTATTGGAAGAGTTGAAGCGCAATGGATTCACAAATGCACAGATTGAAAAATTTGACGCAAACAACATGCAAGGATCAGTGCTTAAAACCGGCAGATATATTTCTCCTAAAAATGCTGACAAACTGAACATAGAGTTCTCCAAACTTTCAGACATCAAATTTGAATACAACAGTTCTGAGATCAAAGAAGAGTCATTCAAGAATCTCAATTACATAGCATCTATGCTAAAACTTGAGGATGATTTCATATTAAAAGTTTCCGCACACACATGCGCCATTGGTGGAGATGAATACAATCAAAAATTGTCTGATCAACGTGCCTCCGCTGTAGTAAAATATTTTGAAACAAAAGGAATTTCAAAAGAGAGACTGATATCTCAAGGTTATGGCGCTGCCAAGCCTGTGCAGTCAAATGAATCTGAGATGGGGCGCGCTGCCAACAGAAGAGTTGAGTTTATTGTGGTATTTCAAATTGAAAAATAAAATGCCTAAATTATATTTCATCATATCGATTTTCATCATCACATCGGGATCGTATAAGAGCTCATTTGCTCAGCCAGTTCCGGCAACCGATGAAAACATTCCATTTCTTGTGACTTTCGGAAGCGAAGCAGGCACAAAATGGGGCGATGACGACTATTGTCAGGTTTTCTTTTTTAAAGTGAAAAAAGAATTCAAAGAGCCCATCTACTTAAGGGTATTTGATCCCGATTGTGGAGGTATGCACGACGAAATCAACGGCGAGTTCAATAGTATGTCAAAATACTCCGTGTACGGCGGTGCAGGATGTATCTCAAATCCAGATGCCACTGGGACCGATCCTTCAGGGAATTTCAAAAGTGGTAATATGCTCGCGACAAAAACATTTGGCCAAAAGGCCGACTACGATAACAAATGGTACACCTTCGGTCCTTTTAATCCAAGTGAAGGAGAGTATTCTGCAAAATACGGCGGTTATATTTTCAAAATTATATGCGAAGGCATCAAGGGTGATGATGGTAATCTCTATCGTTACTTTCTGACAACTAATGCAGATAAAAACATTGCAGTTGAAGGAGGTAATGCCTTCACCTTCGAATATACATTTCGACTGCATCAAGAAGCCAATCAGACATCACATATTTATCCGTACATAGATGACAAAGTAATATCGGTTGAACAAAGGAATTTCGATTGGGACAATGACGGCTATATCAAGGTTTGCTCCTCTACTACTCTTGGTGATGATGTAGCCCTGTCGGGTGATAATACATGGTCAAACAGCGTTTACAAAATAAAAGATAAGGAGAGAGGAAAATCCTTGGACATTCAACTTACCCACCGCGAGAAAATGAATGTTAACAATAACAATGTAGTTTTTTCCATTCGCAATCAATACGGGGAATTACTGCCATTTTTTGTTGTGCCAATAGGTGGGGTTCCGAAATTCCAAGGAAGCATATCCGCAACACCGATAAAGAAACAGTAATATGCGCAGATACTCTACCCTATTCTGTCTATTTCTTCAATCAATTTTAAGCTACACTCAATCGTACAAGTTCAAAAAGTACATTGAGCAAGACGGCTTGAATAATCGATTTGTGTATACCATTGATGAAGATGAGCAGGGAAATCTTATGATTGGCACGGGCGAGGGACTCTATACTTATGATGGATTTACTTTCAATGAAATATCAAATGACCAAGTTGTAAGCAATAATTTTTTTACATGCAGCAAATCAACCCAAGACGGTTCAATATGGTATGGCCATAGCAACGGTTTGTTGACTCGGTACTATAAAAATTCATTCGAACATTTTGACCTGACTTCATACACTCACTCTCGGGTGAATGAAATTTTCGAAGACGAACAAAAGAACCTTTGGGTACTAACACAAAATGACGGCATACTGCGCAAAACAGCCGATGGTGCATGGCGGCAATTTGAACGTGGCATTGAAGATTTCACTCTTTACTCCATCACAATAGATAGATTGAAAAATATCTGGCTAGGGACTGACATGGGACTGATCAAGGCCACTATCGGTCAGAATGACGAACTTAATGTTGAATGGATTGATGAAATTTCGGAAACAAAAGTGGCCAGTGTATACAACGACGGAGAATCAATAATTGTAGGCACTGAAGACATGGGAGTCTTTCAGGTTAAACCATCCGCTGACGCATATCAAATTACAACTTATACATTTAAAGGAACTGATCTCTCAAACCTAGTGGTCAATTCAATTTTTAAAGATGGTGAACAAAATCTTTGGATTGCGACAAATAACAAAGGACTAATTCAGCTTTCAGGCGAAATTAATGGTGTATTCGGTAAGATGATCAGGTATAAAGACAATGATCAGATAAAAACATTAAGCATTAGAATTTGTCGTGCTGACCGAGAGGGAACTATTTGGGTAGGAACTATGGGTGATGGTTTGTTGAAGCTGACAGACAACTATTTTTCCATTCATAGTTATACAGAAAATAAAAATGAGGCTTCAATTTTCTCAATTTATGAAAAAAACGACACCATTTGGTGTGGTGGTTTTGGAGAAATTTTTATCAGCTATGAAGAACCAATGAATCTTGTAGATTCATTAAGTATTAAAGAGGGTTTGCCATCCTCTGAGGTAACCGCATTGTATGCAGACGAAATGGGCTCATTATGGGTTGGCATGCTTAACGGGCAACTCCTACGATTGCCAAAAGGCAAAAGAAAGTTCGTTTCAGTACAAATAGAAACAGAGCAACAACAACAAAAAATCAATGACATTCTTGGTGATGGAAACACTATTTACATTGCGACTGACTATGGGATTTTCCAATATGAAGATGATAAACTTATTGCACACATTTCTATACAATCAGGCCTATCGCACAATGTTGTAAAATCACTATATAGAGACAATCGTGGCAGAATTTGGGTCGCCACTAACAATAGCCAGATCACTTATATAGAAGATGGTATTATCAAAAACCTACCTGTGCCAATTGTAAACGCACTTATTCAGATCAGATGCATTACAGAAGACAATTCAGGCAACTTATGGATTGGCACTGATGGCCTTGGCCTGTTAAAAGTAAAGAATGAGGAAGTAAGTCTTTTCAATAAGCACACTGGCCTTTATTCTGACTATTGCTATAGCATTGTTTGTGACCATAGGAACAAACTCTGGGTTGGCCATCATGGTGCAATAAGTAAACTGAATACATTAAGCAACGAAATCGAAATAATCGATCCAGGAAAAAGTTTCGAAATTGATTTCAACGACAATTCGGTTGAGAGAACTCCTTCCGGAATTATCCTTTTTGGAATCAATCAAGGTGTACTGAGATACGAACCAAACAAAGATCAAAAAAATGAAAAAGAACCGATTTTACATTTTAAATCTATTTCATTAAACGATAGTGTATACAGCGAATTCGGCAACATCAATCTTCCCTATGGTGAATATAAGTTAGAATTTGATTTTGTTGGTGTGTCACTAAAAAACCCGAATAAAGTTTCATATCAGTATTATTTAGAAGGGTATGAAAACGATTGGTGTGAAGTCACAAATAATCACTTTAAAGACTACAGCAAACTGGGATCCGGTGAATACACCTTCAGGGTGAAATGTTACAACAGTGATGGCTATGGTGGAACTGCAATTCTTGAATACAAAATAGTCATCGACAAACCATTCTGGCTCAAGTGGTGGTTCATAACGCTATGCATATTGTTACTTGTTCTAACAATTCGTTTCATCGTTTTGCGCCGTGAAAAATACTTGCGTGAGGCGCAGGAAAGACTGAAGCTTGCTTTGGATGAAAGAACAAAAGAAGTGGTAGAGCAAAAAGAACTATTGGAAGAAAAAAACAAAGACATAACTGATTCGATTCAATATGCTAGAAATATTCAAAGAGCAATGTTGCCTCCTATTGACATTCTCAAAAACTTCTTCAATGAAACATTAGTTTATTATAAACCACGTGACATTGTTAGTGGTGATTTTTATTGGGTTGAAAAATTTGAAAACACAATCGTAGTTTCATGTGCAGACTGCACCGGACATGGTGTTCCTGGGGCGTTCATGTCGCTTATCGGAAGTACACTTCTGAAAGAAGTTTCTGGGAAAAAACACGTTCAATGTTCGAGAGATGTGCTATTGCACCTAGATGATGAACTTAGGAGAATGCTCCACCGTCAAGGCGAAGTGGCCATTCAGGACGGTATGGATATCGTTGTTTTCGACTACAACGTGGTAACACGCATGATCAAAATAGCAAGCGCAAACCGCCCTGTTTTGTTCTTTCACAAAGGCGAATGGCTCGACCTGAAAGGAGATCGTCAATCAATTGGCGGTGCGGAAAACTCAACTAAAAAGGACTTCAATCAATACGAATTCAAGGTTGAAGATGGTGATATCATATATCTTTTTTCCGATGGCATAACTGACCAATTCGGTGGTGATCATGGAAAAAAACTCAAGCGAAGTGGACTATTGGCCTGGCTGAAAGAAATCACTCATTATTCAATGGAAGAGCAAAGAAATATTCTTAAACAAAATTTCAAAAACTGGAAAGGAGAACGCGAGCAACTCGATGATATCATCTTGTTAGGCATCAAGTTCTAAGTTCAATAAAACAAATATTCACCTAAGAAGACAAGTCGCAAGATTCCCAACCTACCTAACCCCTGCCTACTAACTTTATAAACTCATCAACTCCCGGAATCGTGCGCCTTGTCTTCTTGAAACCTCAACTTGAGTTCCGTCCTTCAGGGTAAGTCTCAGTCCACCATTAAACCAGTTTTCTACATTCTGAACCCAACGAAGATTCACAATGAATTTTCTATTTGTTCTGAAAAACGTATGATCCAACCTCTCTTCAAGATTGTTAAGTGATTTCAAGATGAGCGGTTTGAAGTTATTGAAGTAAACACGCACGTAGTTACCCTCAGATTCAAATAGACGGACTTCCCTAAGCGGCACGAACCAACACTTTTCTCCATCCTTAAGAAAGATCTGATCATCTTGGCCCAACTTATTGTCATTTCGTGCAATCACAGCATGTGAAGAACCAAACTCATCGTCTTCATCTCCTGAGAGTTTTTGAATTGCTTCGGAAAGTCTCTCCTCTTCAACTGGCTTCAACAAATAGTCAAGCGCGTTTACTTCGAAAGCTTTGAGCGCATATTCATCATATGCCGTTACAAAAATCACTTTGGGCACATATTCTAGATCCTCAAGTAATTCAAAACCATTCTTACCAGGCATTTGGATATCCAAAAAAATTAGATCTGGTCTCATATCTTCTATTGCCTTCTTTGCTTCGATAGCATTACCGCATTCTCCAGCAATTTCCAACTCAGGATATTTTGCGAGCAGTTTAATAAGTTCTTTGCGAGCAAGACGCTCGTCGTCAATGATCAATGTTTTCATCGTAAATCGGTTTTTTTGGAATTTTGAGTTGAACTTTCACACATCCATTTTCATCGATAATCTCGATTACGGCTGAGCCTCCGTATAACAATTCCAATCTTTTTCGGGTATTAATGAGACCTATTCCGCCGCGCTCAGACGGTGGATTATAATGACCAGTATTGGAAATTTCTATAATCATAAAACCATCTTCCCCCACAATCCGCAAGTGAATTTTTCCTCCTTCAAGGTTTTTTGAAATGCCGTGTTTGATCGCATTTTCGACTATTGTCTGCAACATGAAAGGAGGTATTTGATAATCCAAAGTATTTGTATCCAAATTCCATTCTATCGCCAATCTTTCTTCGAACCTAATTTTCTCTAGTGAAAGATATTTTTCGACCAGTTCTAATTCATCCTTTAAAGAAATCGTTTGATTTCTGCCCAATGTAAGATTGCTTCTTAAGATACCGCTCAACATTGTGATAGCAGACTTAGCTTTTTCAGGGTCTTCATCAACCAAAGCTCTGATGCTATTCATGCTATTGAACATAAAATGAGGATTCATCTGCGCCTTCAGGTTGTTCAACTCGAATTCCGTCTTTGAAGCTTTCAACTCAAGATTAAGAATAACCTCTCTTTTCCAGTTTTCGAAAACATGCACCGCGAAGTAAATTATTTCCCAAAGCAGAAAAATGACAGTGAAATTGAGAACATTTTGCCAGAAATAAATTGTTCTAGCACTTCTTATCAATGGTAATTCACCGCTGATAACATCTGTCATCAAAGTATTAAACGTTGTAAAACAAATACTCAAGACCAAAGCCGAAAACAACATTCGCGGAATGAGCTGCGTAATGTTTAGTCCACTCCACTTCCATTGCAACACCAGATTTCTAAATGCATGAGTGCTTGCGATGCCGACGAAAAATATAAACAGAGACACTATATATATTGCCGGTAAATCGACGCCAGAAATGCTGATCATTCTGGAATCAGCATATTGAATCGATGCGCTAAGAACATTCCCGAGCACAAAAAGTCCCCAGCCGCCGATCTGCGCCGTCCAATAGACTTTTTTCCTGTTATTCCCAGCCATAAAATTCAAATTTAGGTCATAGCGACAACAAAGTGCCCAAGTCTACACCACGGGGTGAAAAGAAGTGTTGATCGGTCGTTAGCCATTATGAAAGAAGCTTAATTACTTTTGTGACATGTGCTTTTTACCGTCACCCATTTAGCCATAACAATGAACTCAGCTAAAACTACTTGGCAGCTAGGAAATTTTTGAGGCCATTATAAAAAATAATCTAAAAGCTAAAAAAATTGGAAGGAGAATGAAAAGATGAATTTTCTTGCACACAGTTTTCTGGCCTTTGGTGATGAAGACATGGTAATTGGACAATTTATAGCTGACGACATCAAAGGAAAAAAATTCCATGACTTTCCGTCTCGAATTAGCATCGGTATACAACTTCACCGTTTTGTGGATCACTTTACTGATACACACGCGTCATGCCTAGAACTAAGAAAATTACTGCGTCCTGAGCTCGGGCTGTTCTCAGGAATTGCTATAGACGTCTTCTTCGATCATGTTTTAGCCACTCAATGGAGTGAGTACCATGATGTTGAATTACCAACTTTTAATCAAAATGTCTACAGCATCCTTTCCACGTATGAGGAAAAAATGGGAGAAAAACGCAAATACATTTACCGAAAGATGGCTGAACAGGATTGGCTTGGCCGTTATCATAGTATGGAAGGGATCGAATTGACCCTTCAACAGATGTCCAGACGCATACCAGAGGGGTCAATTCTCCTCAAATCACCTGATTTATTAGAAAAACACAAGAAATTTATCACAGAAGTCTTTGAAATATTCTTTCCTCAATTAATTTACGCCGCGAAATCTAAATTAGATACTTTTGCAGCCTGATTAAATACCCCTTATCAGACCGATTTATACTTAAGTTTTTGAAACTGAATAATTGCACATCAACGATAATGAAATTCATCACCACGGCTGTGATGTTGGTATTTGCTGTTTGCAGTTTTGCCGAAACCATTGTGATGGAAGGCAGATATCAGCAGAGAAACATCTTCGTGATTAATGCTACATCGTCAGACGGCGTTGGTTTTTGCGTATATGAAGTGACCGTTAACGGTCTAATTACCTCAGATGAAATCAACTCTCAAGCGTTTGAAATAGATCTTTCCATTTATGGTCTGAAGTCTGGCGATCCAGTTACAGTTGTGATCAAACATAAGGATGGCTGTACTCCTCGACTCCTGAATCCAGGAGCACTCGAGCCTGCACCGAGCTTCATCTGTACCAAAATAGAATGCAATACAAGTGGAATGCTCACTTGGGAAGCTACTGGTGAAATGGGCAAAATCCCCTACATCATTCAACAGTTCAAATGGAACAAATGGGTGAATGTTGGAGAAGTTATGGGTAATGGCACCGCTACAAAAAACACATATAAATTTCAAGCCTCACTTACCAGTGGTTTGAACAAATTCCGTGTTGCTCAAAAGAGCTATGAGGGTGACCTCAGAAAGTCGAATGTTTGTGAAGTTACTAGCAACGTCACTCCTGTTACTTTCAAATACGACAAAAAAACCAAAACTATTACCTTCTCCACTGAAACATCTTATGAGATGTACAACGTATACGGACAAATTGTTAAGAGAGGTAAAAGCATTTCTGTTGATTGCATGGCTCTTACAAAAGGAGATTATTACATTAGCTATGACAGCAAAACCGACAAAATATTTAAGAAGTAATCAATTCAAAAAAGTTTTATAACCAAACCAACACAACCCGCTTACTAGAGAACCCTGTCCACAAAGACAGGGTTTTTTATTGAAGACGCCAAACTATGAGAATGTTTTATTATCTTCCTGTTTCAATTTATGAGGCATATAAAATGAAATCTCAAAAATTCAGTTAGGTAAAAAAATAGACGAATAAAAAAATTAATAACCCGAGAATCAAAATACATCAACTATTTTGCGAACAAGAATGATCAGGCCTTTGCACATATTCTCAATATTCATGATCTGCGTAGGTCTGCTAATTTCATTCCAGTCATGCAATGATTTAGAACCTACGGATCAATTGCCAATTGACACAACTATGGTGCATTTCGATCTTGATTCTATTCGAAAAAGGGGAAAGATCATACTGCTCACCGAAAACAGCGCTTCCACTTATTTCTTATATCGCAATCAGATCCGAGGTTTTGACTATGATATGGTTCGATCTTTTGCAAAACATCTTGGTGTAAGGTTGGAAGTAAAATTGTTGGATGATGTCGACAAAATGTTTGAAATGCTCAACAAGGGGCAAGGAGATATTATTGCATCCAATTTAACTGTTACATCAAATCGATTGGAGCATGTTGCCTTTACTGCACCTGTTTATCAAACACGACAGGTATTGGTTCAGCGCAAAATTTTTCTAGGAGAAAAATCACCAACAGAAATACTTGTTAAAGACTCCAATCAACTCAACCTCTTGCCTATTTGGGTGCACAGATACTCATCGTTCTATGAAAGACTTTTAGAAATTGAGCGAATTACTGGCGTTGACCTAAACATTCAGGAAGCGCCCGGTGAGATTAGCACTGATGATTTGTTGCGATTGGTAAATGATGGTGCGATGCCGGCTACCATCACTGATGAAAATCTTGCCAACATGGAGCAAGTTGAGTATCCGGATATTGATGTATCTGTGCCGGTAACCGGCATGCAAGATATAGCTTGGGCTGTGCGAAAAAACTCAAGTTTACTTCTTGAAGAGCTCAACAAATGGATGGACAGCAAGAGGACAAAAGACAAGTTAAAGACGAGTTTTACAAAATATTTTTCTATTGAAAATTACACTCCCTATAGTACAAATTTTGTCATGCCTGTGATGCAGCCGGGAGATATCTCCCCTTTCGATTCTCTTTTTAAAATGCATGCACCTTCTATAGGTTGGGACTGGAAAATGTTGGCAGCACTTTCATACCAAGAGTCAAGATTTAATCCCAATGCACAATCTTGGAGTGGTGCTTATGGGCTCATGCAATTAATGCCTGAAACGGCTATCAGATTTGGTTGTGATTCGACTCCCAATCCGGAATGCAGTATTACTGCAGGTGTAAAGTATCTGAAATATTTGCAAGGACTTTGGAAAAAAAGAGTTCCGAATCCCACAGAACGTGATAAGTTCGTGCTGGCAAGTTACAATATCGGTCAAGGCCACATTATTGATGCACAGAACTTGGCTAAAGAGTTAGGCATGGCGGATACCATTTGGGACGGACATGTTGCGGAGGCGCTTCTACTCAAACAACAGGAGAAGTACTACACCATGTCTTGTGTAAAACATGGATATTGTCATGCCAAAGAACCATATCACTTTGTGAGCAAAATATTGGCATTATACCATCACTACGAATCAGCGGGTAAATGATACAGGTAAAGATTTTTAATTACATGAGAGCAACACTCGCATTCATTGGGTTCTTACTTCTTTTTTCTTGTAAAAAAGAAGATGCAAATTATTATTTGGAAGGTAAGATTACTGATGCGAGAAATGGACAAGCCCTCAGTGCAGTGAACACTGAAGTTCAGAAACAAGTAATATCCAATGGTATTTACGGCGGCACATTTTCTCTAGCCGCCAGAACCTCAACGGACAATGGTGGTGCATATGCACTAGGCTGGGCACGTGAAAATTTTGCTGCTCTTAAACTGATAGCACAAAAAGACAATTACATCACCAAAGAAATTCCGCTCACCGTCAGCAGTTTTACATCAGGAGAAACATTAAGATTAAATGTTGAAATGCATCCAGAAGCATTCATCATGGTTCGAATTGTAAATATTGGCGACGCTCAAGAAGAAGACTATTACAATTTCAAATTCACAAATGCCATTTTTGATTGTTCATGTTGCGATACCCAATGGAAATATTTCGAAGGCCCTTCGATTGACTCAACCTTTGGATGCCGATTGTATGGAGATATGTGGCTAAGATATCAGAGCGACATTCACACCGCAGAAATTGACACCGTTCGCAATGACAGTATCTGGTGTTCGGCATTTCAAACGACCGAACTTGAAATCACCTATTAACTGATCCTCTATAGGATCTTTCTTTATTGTCATCAGGAAAACACGTGCTGGCGACTATTTGGAACTCGCTGTTTGCTTAATTGGCGCCAAGTGATTTGGTTAAGCCCTTTTTTCTTACTTTTATCGGTCATAACTTGTGCTCAGAATGAGAAACCTCTTTTTTACTATTCTTATTGTTTTACCGATTGTATCACTTTCACAAGTGATTACAACACCCCCGGCGAGCAGCAATCTTAGGGCAATGGCAGAATGGGAAGAAGTTCAAGCCTTGACTATTGCTTGGACTGACTATCCAGCAATTCTCAAACAGATAGTGGCTGCAGGTCGATTGGAGACAGAAGTAATCATTCTTTCCGATGATCCTGCTTCAACCGAAGATTATCTTTTATCTACAAATACGGGTGGGGATGCCTTCGCAGACTTAAACAATGTGACAATTCTTGAGGCTGATTACAATTCCATCTGGATGCGCGACTATGCGGCAAATCCTGTTTATGTGAATGAGGTTGACTCACTATTTCTTGTTGACTGGATGTATAATCGTCCGAGACCGGCGGATGACGCGTCACCTGAAGTTATCGCTGACTACCTAGGCTTATCACTTTATGCAACCACAGAAGATCCGTATGATTTGCGTTATACAGGAGGTAACTATATGAGTGATGGCTTCGGAACTGCATTCGCATCAGAACTGATACTGAATGAAAATGATGGAACCGGTGATTACAACATTGTTTATCCTGTGCATACTGAGTCAGAAATCAATGACATCATGAATCAATTTATGGGCATTGAAACATACATCAAAATGCCCGCTCTGCCTTACGATGGCATAAATCACATAGATATGCACATGAAATTAATTGATGAAGAAACATTACTAGTTGGTGAATATCCTGAAGATATAGCAGATGGTCCGCAGATCAATGCAAACATTGAATATGTACTCAGCAATTATGAAAGCGTTTTTGGCACACCCTACAATGTTGTTCGTATCCCTATGCCCGACAGTCAGTCTGGACTTTATCCCGACAATGGTGGATCTTATAGAACTTACACCAATGCTGTATTCGTAAATAACACAATCATTTTTCCGACATATCGAGAAGAATACGATACTACTGCATTTAGAATCTGGGGCGAGGTATGTCCGGGATACAATTTGGTAGGAATTGATTGCGACAACCAGGGCAACAACATCATTAGTTTGTCTGGCGCAATTCACTGCATCACGCATACAGTTGGTGTTGCCGATCCGCTGCTCATCTCTCATAATCCCCTTGATGACACTTATGAAACCGTTAACCCATATGCTGTGACAGCACACATAAATCATCGCAGTGGAATAGAAAATGGCAAAATATTTTGGCGCTATAGTGGCGCGACAGATTTTAATGAGATTGCAATGACTGAGTTGGGAGAAAACAACTGGACAGGCTCTATACCTGCACAACCCGCGGGAAGTGTCATTGAATATTACATATCAGGTGAATCCATTTCAGGAAAAGTGCAACAACGCCCAATGCCTGCGCCTGAGGGCTTTTGGACATTTCATATTCTGGGTGAGGTTAGTTCTATCGAAGAAAACAATGTTGTTTCTTTTGGTAAAATATTCCCCAATCCAGCATCGTCAATAACATGTCTCGAGATAAACAACTCGATTGGAAATTTTAGTTCGATATATTTAACGGACATGGCTGGAAGAAAAGTCATGGATATATATAACGGACAATTAAAGTCAGGATTATCCAAATTTTTCATTGATGCTTCAACTTTGTCCGCTGGTGTTTATCAGTTAGTCGCTAACAATGGACACAGCGTCGATGTTCGAAATTTCATGGTGAAATAAATTAAAAAAATTGAAAAAGCTCATTCCTGAAGAAGCAATAGCAACAGCTACGAGATTGCCTAAAGACAATCCCATCGTATCGCTGCTTACAAGAGTTGCTCGCATAGACGAGGTGAATGACCTTTACGCCAAAGTTTGCGAGTCACAAGGAATTTCTTGCATTGAAGAATTGTTCAAGCAATTGGATCTCGAAATTGAACTTGACGAAAAACTCCTTGAAAACATACCAAAATCTGGTCCTTTCATTGTTGTAGCCAATCACCCGTTTGGTGCACTTGATGGACTCACTATGTTGTATGCAATCACCAAGGTAAGACCTGATTTTAAAGTCATGGCAAATTTTCTACTTCAGAACGTCGAGCCGATCAAAGACTATTTCATCTCAGTCAATCCATTCGAAACAAAAAAGGAAATTTACAGCAATGTGACTGGCTTGAAAGCTGTCATGCAACATATTGAGCAGGGTCATCCACTCGGACTATTTCCTGCGGGTGAAGTTTCTACGTTTCAAGGAGACCTTCGTACGATCGCTGATAAAAAGTGGGCAAAATCTGCTACCAAAATAATACGCAACGCATCTGTTCCTGTGCTTCCTGTTTACTTTGACGGAACCAATTCCCGCATATTTCATCTATTGGGATTGATTCATGCCAACTTAAGAACGCTAGCATTGCCTTCTGAAATGCTTAAGAAAAAAGGCAAAGTCATTCGCATGAAAATTGGAAAACCTATACCTGTAAAGGACATGGAAATGTTTACCAATTTGGAACAGTTCGGAAGATATTTAAGAGCAAAAACATATGCCCTCGGAAGTTCATTTGAAGTCAAACGAGATTATTTCCGAGTATTCCGCATCCAGAAAAAAGCGGATGATATCATTGATGCCATAGCGCCAACCATTATAGAACAAGAGATCGCATCAATTCAAGATTTCAAAACACTTAGTTATGACAACTTTGATTGTTTTGTTGTGGGAAGTGATTACATACCCGGCATACTGAAGGAAATAGGAAGGTTGCGTGAAGTTACATTTCGCGCAGTAGGTGAAGGAACTAACAAGAGCATTGATCTTGATGAATATGATCTTTACTACAACCATCTAATCTTATGGGATAGGGAGGCAAAAAAAATTGCTGGAGCTTATCGCGTAGGTAATGGACATGAAATTATTCAACGATATGGTCGACGTGGATTTTATATTTCATCGCTCTTCCGTATGGACAAGCGAATGGACAACATGTTGTCTCAGTCTCTTGAATTAGGTCGTTCCTTCATCGTTCAGGAATATCAGCGTCATCGATTGTCGCTATTCCTGCTTTGGAAAGGAATTCTTTATTACTTGATTTCCAACTCGCAATTCAGGTATATCATAGGCCCTGTTTCTATAAGCAATAATTATCAAGAAGTATCGAAAGAGCTTATTATTGAATTCATCAGAAGACATCACTTTGATCATCAAATGGCTGAGTTGGTAGAACCACGCAATGCCTTCAGGCCAACAGTTAGAAATGTGGATACTGATGCTCTAGTGCAATCATCACAAGCTGATATAAAAAAGATGGATAAAATTATTTCTGAGATAGAACCATCGAGTTATACCATGCCTGTGTTGCTCAAAAAATATTTGCAACAGAATGCGAAAATCATCGCATTCAATTGTGATCCAAAATTCAACAATGCATTGGATGGCCTGATGTATCTTGACCTGCTCAATCTTCCACCCGATACAGTTGAAACACTGCAGCGTGAAATGGTGAGCTGATAATAGAACACGCCACACGAACAATTTTACTTATGACAGATCGTAGAAAATTTATTAAGACCACCGCACTTGGCGGAGCAGCGCTTAGTTTGGGAATTATCGGATGTGCCGATGATAAAAAACAAGAATCGGTTGTTACCAAAGAGTCACAGCCTATATTTAAAGGAGGACTTGTTTTATCGACTTGGGACGCAGGCATAAGTGCCAATAGCGCAGCGTGGCAAGCGTTACAACAAGGCGGCAAAGCTTTGGACATGGCGGAGAAAGGTGTCAACGACACCGAAGCTAATCTTACTAATCTTTCTGTTGGGCTTGGAGGATTGCCTGACCGCGATGGCCATACCACACTCGATGCTTGTATCATGAACAGTGACGGCATGGCAGGCAGTGTAATGTTTTTGGAACACATCAAACATCCCGCATCGGTGGCACGCAAGGTCATGGAAAAAACACCTCACGTGCAACTTGTGGGTGAAGGAGCATACAAATTCGCCATTGAGGAAGGTTTTCCGCATGATGACTTCAAGAGTGATGAAGCGCAGAGAGCTTATGAAGAATGGCTAAAAACAAGTGAATACAAGCCTATTGTCAATATCGAAAACCATGACACAATAGGATTACTTGCAATGGACACAAATGGTGACATCGCGGGAGCATGCACCACGAGTGGTATGGCTTATAAAATGCGAGGAAGAGTTGGCGACAGTCCAATAATTGGCGCCGGACTTTTTATTGACAACGAAATTGGGGGCGCTACATCTACTGGATTGGGTGAGGCAGTAATACGAACATGCGGTTCGTTTTTAGTTGTAGAGCTTATGAGACAAGGGGCTACACCACAAGAAGCGTGTGTTGAAGCCGTTAAGCGAATTCAGAAAAAGCACAGCAATATCAAAGATTTCCAGGTTGGTTTTTTGGCTGTAAATAAAGCCGGAGAAATAGGTGCATTCGCAATACATAGCGGATTTACTTATGCGCTGCACAAAAACAATGAAAACAAGATCTACAATTCAGGAAGTTTGATTAACGGCTAACGAACTTATTCGCCAATTGCCGCTTTCACCTCATTCAAGATTGTGGCAGGTCCTCCGAAATGCTCAATAACCTTCGCGTGGGCAAAGTCCTCTCGGATAAGGTCCTTGATTCTAGCCCTGTCTATGGGTTCAACTCCGCCGCCAATGAGCACCGCATCTAACGGATTCATCCTGATATAGTCAAGCGTTTCTGCAAGGACAGTAAATCCAACAGAAGTAAAGCCTGCTTTGTCAAGTAAATTCTGCACATTCGTGAGGATATACTCATGCTTACCATAGACGACCACGTGCTTTTTTATGGTCATTGTTACCGGTTTATCGAAGTTTTGATCTTCCATATATGTTCCACTTGGGTGCTAATTTAACCAACATTTTTAGTAGAGCCTACTCTAATGCATCTTTGCTGAAAACAATTACCCTTGGGAGCCCTCAGAAATATCATACAATTGTCCAGACCACTCAATCTAATTATCGTGGTAATCACCATGCTGATCGTGAGATATGTGGTGATGTCGGAGATAATGGACAAAGCCAGCATAGGCATGAAGTTTAGTTTGGCATCCTTCGATTTTTTCTTATTGGTTCTTTCTGTAGTTGCCGTTACAGCTGCCGGTAACATCATCAATGATTATTTTGATCAAAAAGTTGATAAAATAAATAAACCTGAAAGAGTGATGGTTGGAAAAAAAGTAAAACGCCGAGTGGCTATTTTACTTCACCAGGCATTGAACGTTTCCGGTATTCTTCTTTCCCTTTTTGTTTGTGTGCGCACGGGTTACTACTGGCCGATTATTATTCCAATATTCATTATCACAATTCTCTGGTGGTACTCGCCAATCCTTAAGAAAAAAATATTTATCGGAAATTTATCAGTTGCGGTGTGCACGGCTGCCGTGCCCTTATGGGCAGCACTTTTCGAAATCCTTGTGATGAAAGATTCTTATGGTGATTTACTTGTAGACGCCACTTCATTCTTTACAAACTTGTGGTTATGGATTTTCGCATTGTGCTCATTCGCCTTATTGCTCACGCTAATCAGAGAGGCGGTAAAAGACATGGAGGACATGCAAGGCGATAAGGAAGGAGAATATCAAACCATACCGTTGGTGTTCGGAGAAACAAAAACGAAAAGATACATCTATGGATTAATGGCCGTATTTCTCATAGCTGCCGGACTTGGGGTTAGCCGATTATCTAATTTAAACGACTACATTTTCTTTGGCGTATTGATTCTTCTTCCTGCTCTGTTCACAATGTATTCAATTGCAAAAGCATCCACTCAAAAAGATTATCGCAATAGTTCATTTTATCTGAAGGTGATGATTTTATGTGGCTTGACGATGATTGTCATCGTGCTTCGATAATCACAAAAATTACACAGGAAATATTTCGCCATCAATCTTCTTTTCATTTTTAGGCACCATAAAAATCAAAATAAGACCTAAAGCGAAAAATGTAATCAATGCAAGGATAGATGTGCGCATGCTTCCAAAAGCGCCTTCCAGATATCCAAATGATAGGAGTCCGATGATCAAACCAACCTTTTCTGTTACATCATAAAAACTGAAATAAGAAGCGGTATCATCTGTTTGTGGGAGAAACTTGGAGTATGTGCTACGGGCCAACGATTGCGTGCCGCCCATTATAAATCCGATGCTTCCTGCTGCAATGTAAAACTCCATCGGGGTGTGGACCACCAAGTACGCGAATAGACAAATGCAGCCCCAAACAAAAAGGGCAATTTTTAAAGTTAGAAGATTGCCCAACTTTTTACTGAGGTATGAAAACGTCATCGCTCCAGGAATAGCAATGAGTTGAACCAATAGCACCGCGGTGATAAGCTGACCATCTTCGAGACCGATCACCGCATTTCCATTTTCATCGATTCTTGTTATTTCTTTTGTTCCAAACAACGATGCCATTTGCATGATGGTTTGAACACCCATCGAAAAAACAAAAAAACTGATGAGATATCTTTTCAATCTCGCCGTTTGCTTCAGTTTTTTCCAAACACTTTGTAATTCATGAAAACCCTTTCCAATAACAGCTCTATCAAACCTTGTATCCTTTTTTTGTTCCTTAAGATGATAAAAAGTGTAGTGCGCAAAGCCAATCCACCATATGCCAACCGTTACGAAACACCACCGCACATTGATATCAAGCGCCTTGATCATAACGAAGTTAATTATAAGCAATAAAACACTGCCTATATATCCAAACGAAAAACCACGCGCGCTCAATTTATCTTGTTCCTCTGGCTCTGCAATTTCAGGCAAGAATGAATTAGCAAAAGCATAACTACACCAAAATCCCACGCATGCCAACACTATGCTGAGCATACTCAATTCGAGATGATTTACATCGAAAAAAAATAAGGATGCACAAGACAAAGCGCCGAGATAACAAAACATGCGCATGAAGAATTTTTTTCGTCCTAAATAGTCCGCAACACCTGCCAGTGTTGGGGCAAGTATGCAAACCAACGACATGCCCACAGCCAGCGAATAAGAAAGGACTTCAGTGTTTTTGAAAATGTGTCCAAAAAACAATACGCTATCACCTGTTGCGCCATCATCATCGCCCTTTGTTACTGCACTGTAAAAAATGGGGAAAATGGCAGTTCCAATCACCAGATTGTAAGTGGAATTGGCCCAGTCATACATAGCCCAGGCTGTTTGAACTTTTTTCGTGGCTTTCATGTGTTCAAACATAACTAATAATTTCGCTTACGAAAAAATCCGTTAGTCAGACTACTCTGCTCATGTCATTAATGCTTCGTATTATCTTCGTGCGGTGGAAAAACATTTCGACATAATCATAATTGGTGGAGGCATAGTAGGTGCAGCCACTATGTATAAAATCCAGATGGCGTATCCGGATTTAAAAATTCTTTTGCTTGAAAAAGAAAAAGGGTTGGCTGATCATCAAACGGGCAACAATAGTGGAGTAATACACTCCGGCATCTATTACAAGCCTGGATCTTTGAAGGCTGTGAATTGTGTGAATGGTCGTCGTGAGTTGGTGAAGTTTGCCAAAGACTACAATATTCAACACGATGTGTGTGGTAAATTAATTGTAGCCACAAATAGTTCAGAGTTGCCACAAATGGAAAAAATCTGGAGCAACGGATTACAAAATGGCATTGAGGACATGCGGAAGGTGACGGCGGATGAGATTCGTGAGATAGAGCCGCATTGTGTTGGCATTTCAGGAATTCATGTAGGATGCACAGGTATCATTGATTTCAGGGGAGCAACAGAGCGAATGGCTGAAATTGCAAAAGGCAAACAATCAGCAAGTGAAGTTCATACCTCAGAAGAAGCACTTTCTTTTGAACGAAACGGCGAAAACATGCGTGTGATTTCGAACAAAGGAGTTTATAGTGGACGCAAACTTATTTTCTGTGGTGGATTGCAAGCTGATAGACTTGCGAAAAAAGACGGTGTTCAGCTCAAGGAAAAAGTTGTGGGCTTCAGGGGTGATTATTATGAACTCACCGAGCAAGCTAAACACAAAGTCAAGCATTTGATTTATCCTGTACCGAACCCTGATTTTCCTTTTCTAGGCGTACACTTTACCAGGATGGTGAATGGTGAAATTGAATGTGGGCCCAATGCTGTATTTACATTCAAACGAGAAGGTTATGGTAAAACAGATTTTTCACTTACAGATACAGTTGACGCACTCACATATATCGGAACTTGGAGATTATTCTTCAATAATTTCAAATTCGGTATTGATGAATATCGACGTGCTTTCTCAAAACGACTTTTCTTAAAGACTTTACAGGGATTGATTCCTTCGTTGACTATGGATGATATACATCCTGGACGAGCTGGTGTACGTGCGTTATTGCTGCGCGAAGACGGAGACACACGTGACGACTTTCGCATTGAATATACCGACCACAGTATCCATGTGCTCAATGCACCATCTCCTGCTGCCACAGCTGCTTTGGCCATTGGCGACAACGTGAGAGAAATGGCAGAAAAGCATTTTGGATTGAAATAACACATTGAGCATAAAAAAAGCCCCGCAAGCGGGGCTTTTTATTTTATCGGCTGCGTTGATTATTTCTTTTCAGTTACAACAGCAACAGTTTTGTTCTTTGATTTTTTCTTGTCTGCTTCAGAAGTGTTTCCTGTAGCTCCACCTTTCTGGCAGCAAGAACCACCAGCTGAAGTTGTTCCTTTGCTGCAGCAAGAACCAGAACCTTGAGAGCAAGACTTTTCGGTTTTTGCACCAGTTGTCTCAGCTTTAGCACCAGTAGTTTCACACTTTGCGCCTGTCTTTTCACATTCCTTCTCGCATTTAGCTTTTTCCGCTTCAGTGCACTTCTTTACTTCCTGCTTTTCAGGAGCCTTAACATCAGTGTTTGAAGTTTGAGCGTTAGCAGTTACTCCAAAGAATGCCACTAAGGCAAGGATTGCAAATAATTTTTTCATTTGTTTTTATTGTTGATTTTGATTTGTCGTTATTACAACCACAAAATTATACGATTTAGTATAAAATCAGTTGCCTTCAAGCCTATATTTTTCAAACGACTAGGAAAATCGTCCACAATCGGCGCTAAGCCAAGAGAATTAGGCCATGCAAGAAATATTGGTCCATATATGTATCAAAAGGGAAGTTGCCATTTTCAACGTCGAAACATGGACAAATTGCAGGATTGACAGCGTATATCGATGTGTGGTCGTTATCTTCGCCACTTCATGTTCAAAATCAACCCTTTTCACCTTTTTTGGCTCAGCGTACTCTGCGTTGCCGCCATGAGCTGTGGCAATTGCATCAAAGGAACCGGCGAAATTCACGAAGAAGACCGATTATTGCCTTTGTTTACTGAAGTCTCATGCAATAGCAGCGTAAACGTAACAATCAAGCCTCTTGCCGCAGGAGAAAAACCAAAAGTGATCGTGCGTGCTCAATCTATGCTCATGCCAATGATCATCACACGTGTTAGTGGAAATGAGTTGCGAATTGAAACAGAAGGATGCTGGCAGAGCAGCGAAGTAACTGAGGTCGTAGTTTTTGCTTCCTCATTAGAGACAATACAGATGTCTGGATCGGGATCATTGATTTGCGAAGCTGTTCAGGCCTCCGATGAAGTTAGGCTTATCAACTCGGGGTCAGGAGATATACAATTCCTTGCGGAATCTCAAGACGTTTCTGCAGAACAAAGCGGATCAGGAGAAATCAGAATTACAGGAAATTCCAACAAAATCGAAGTCAACAGCTCGGGATCAGGTGATTTAGAAGCTGCAGAATGCATGAATAATGACCTCGAAGTGAACCTTTCTGGCTCTGGAAATGTAACAGCATATGCAACAGCGAGTGCTGACATGACGTTAACAGGAAGTGGCAACATTTCTTTTTTAGGAAATCCTTCGAATATTCAAACGAAAGACAATGGCTCAGGAGAAATCCGTGCGATTAAATAAAGCAAGGGCAGAGGAATTCATCCAGGCATTGGATGCAAAACCCAAAGGCCGCACTGAGCTTGTCTATCAGGCCATTATCGTCTCGCTCATCATCCACATATTCGTTTTGTTTGTGACCCAGATGCTTACTCAAGACAACAGATTCGCTGAAGAGGAAGTGATATATGAGGAATTGGATATGGCTATGATTATGGAAGAAGAAATACTTCCAGCGCCTGAGCCAGAAGAACAACAGTCAACGAGTGGTGAACTCAGAAATCTTGTGGCGAACGAAAATTCTGAAAGAAGTAGCGAAGCCAAAAGTTATCGTGGCATGTCTTCAGCGCAAATCAATGAGCAGGTTTACAACGAATTGAAAAACATGGAAGCCGAAGAATTTGAGCGTTTGAGAGATGGTCAATCTGATTACAGTGTAAATGAAAGGCAGTCGGGTCAGAGCAATTCACAAACAGAAAAACAAAAAAGCGAATACGACTGGTATCGAGAAAAAGCCAACAACAAAAGCTACGATGGAAGAGTGACCGCATCTTACAACATGAAAGGTAGAGACGCACTTGATAATCCTGTACCTACTTACCGATGCAAAACACAAGGCAAAGTTGTTGTCCTAATCACCATCAACAATGTTGGTCAAGTGACAGAAGCGAAGATTGACGAGCGACAATCATCCATGGACGAATGTTTGCGCAACGAATCACAGAAGTATGCATTGAAGTGGAAATTCGACTACAACGCCGCCAACAAAAAACAAGACGGTACAATCACCTTTACATTTAGCGCTCAATAACTTAAGAGCAGCGGAATTCATTTTACTTAATGTGCTTCTCCGGATATGCATAATCATGCAAATATTCGAAATGTGGTGTTAACTCGCCTTGTAAAGTAGTTTCAGTGGCTTTCCAAATGAGGTGATCTGGATCTTCTTTGAGCAACAATGGAAAAACTTTTGTGATCAGTTCGTTGCCAAAATCTTCAGAAGCGTCTTTGGGTAATTCGCATGGTAGATTATCAATTGCCATCACACAAATTGCGTCTTCATCCTTCCAATCACACTCCTCATGACGAAGACGGTGGTATCCATAAACCGGATCAGATATTTTCGACGCTCTTATTGTTGACGCGATTGGTCCATTGGTATCGCAACTAATATCGGCGATAACCATACAACGCCAATCGGGGTGCTCAATATCTTCTTTGGTTATCAGGACAGGATTTCCACCAGCCCACAAGTGACAAGCAATGTAAATATCAGCTTTGCGTACATTTTCTGCTAGGGTAGAAATGTATTTTTCAGGATTGTTGTAGAAATCAGCTTTGTCGAAACCACCGAATTCCTTTTTCACGTAATATTCATGTGTATCGAGATGCACATAAACAGGATGATCAAATGTTTCAGAATAAAATTCTTCTTCTTCCACACGCATAATCGGAAGCATTTTCAAAATTTCTTCTGCGCCATTTCCTACCCGACCAAAACCGGTAACCACAACTTTTAAGTTTTGTGGCAACTTAATTTTCTTCATCTCCTCCTCCATTTCCTTACGATCATCACATTCGCTTGGAGACTTGAGATCGAACAGGTCATGCTTTTTTCCGAAGGCGCGGAACCCTTCATAAGCGCCGACGATACCGGCGTACTTCCCAAAACCAATAAGCCTTTTGTTGTCTTTGCCTTTGATCACCTCATAATCAATCAGGCGGATTTTCTTATCCAAAATAGCCCGAATCAATTTTGCATTATGCGGTTGTTTTTTAATTGTATGGGAAAAAAACATGTATGATTTTCCCGGTATAAGCATGTCGATAGGCACTTCCTTAACACCAATAAGTAAATCACAATCAGAAAGGTCTTCCTGCAATGTGATGCCTTCGGCAACATATTCTGCATCTTTAAATTTCCTTATTGGGCTTGGCTGAACGACAAGGTCAACACCGAACCAATTTTTCACTTCTTCACATTGTTTTGGAGAAAGAGGAACTCTGAAGTCCGGTGGTACTTTACCTTCTCTGACAACACCTATTTTTTTAATTTTCATTGCATGCAGAATTGAGCGCGCGAATTTAGCCGACATCCTTGGAAAATATAGAAAGACTGATAACAATCGTTGGCTTGAAATGAGGATGAGAAAAGCCGTACATTTGCGGAAGTTCTTTGAAACATATTCTTCCCGTCATTTTTGAGCTTCACAAAAGCTACAACGATGATTCCGGGCCCGTTCCCTGGATTTGACAGCAAGAAGAATAGCTGGGCAAGCATGCAGAGCTTTTTGCAGTGAGGCTCTTAAATCTGAAACTGCAGGTCAGAAATGACAACACTTCTTATGCGCTTGCAGCCTAATCACCGGGTGTGATTACGCCTAATTTCGGCCTAGGGCCGGAACAAGCAAAGTCTCGTGTGGCGACCCTGCTCCTGGTTCCACACAATGAGGCTTCGTGAAAGGGAGATCGCGACAACCAACGCTTGTAGGAAGTTGCTAAAAAACACAAGCTAAGTGTGAAGTTTGGTCGATTGCAGCCTGACCCACATCGAAAATTAATTGCAATCTAAGCATGTAGAAAACTTAGAAATTCCTTGTTTGGACGTGGGTTCGACCCCCACCGGGTCCACAAAGCAGAGCGAGAGTGAGATTGAGAGCGTTTGACGTTCAGGTTTCACTCTCGCTCTTTTTTTGTTATGTAGTTTCAGGCAAGAATACTTATGTCGATTAAACCTTCAAACATTAAAAAATTAAAGCGAGATTGAGAGCGTTTGACGTTCAGGTTTCACTCTCGCTCCTTTTTTGTTATGTAGTTTCAGGCAAGATTACTTATGTCGATTAAACCATCAAACATTAAAAAATTAAAGCGAGAGTGAGATTGAGAGCGTTTGACGTTCAGGTTTCACTCTCGTTCTTTTTTTGTCATGTAGTTTCAAGCAAGAATACGTATGTCGATTAAACCATCAAACATTAAAAAATTAAACCGAGATTGAGAGCGGTTGACGTTCAGGTTTCACTTCTGCTTATACATTTTGTTAGAACTAAGTTTTAGAAACTCACCTGGTATTGGAGAATAAATGAATTGAGTCTGTGGTCGAGTTTGATGCTTTTAGGATCAGTTGCGGATGTTTTGTAAATCGGTCTGTTCTGAATTCCGAGAGTAAGCTTTGATCGTGAATCATCGAGGTATAGTGAACACCCAAGGTCAGCGAAAATCATTGGATCAGCAAGCTTCTCATAAATGCTGTACTGCACAGCTGCATAGGGCATCAAACGAGCGCTTGTCTCTTTGTTCGATAACCTTCGCGTTAGATAACCCACTTGCACGTAAGCAGAATTGCCTGTGCCTATCATTGGAAAATTTACACCCGTGCCATTGAAGGTTGACGAGGTTGCCTTCAAGCTGTCGGTTGTATTCATCACCCCTATGTTTCTGATATAACCGGGACCAAAATCGTAATGTGCTGCTACAGCATAAAAGGAGATTGCATCACCATGCTCTTTGTTCAAAGGTGCATCAAAATAAAAATCCAATGAAGCCAAAAGCATATCGTGAAATAACGTATCCGTTTGATCAGCCTTCGTTCTTGTGTACCAAGTTGCATCAGGCTGATATTGCCAACCTCCACCAACATTAAACACCTTCTTTTTACCGAGATACGTTCCAACTTGATAGGGTGTCATATCAGATTCCAAATCCAAAAATTGATAACTTAGATAACCACTGAATTGTGGTTTGGGAGGTGTGGGAGCCAACATGGCATCAGCGCTGATATTGTTCTTTTTGTATAAAGTAGAATACACAAAGTCCATCGGTTTCGAAACAACTAATCTGTAGTTGATCTGATGCAAATTTCCTTTAGCATACAAGCTCAACTTCCTAAGAAACTGATCGTTTGCATCATTGGTAGCCTGCAGAAAAAGCGGTGCATCTAAACCCATTATGCTTGCAACACCAGGCGATGAGTATCTTGAAAATCCCGTCCATGCCGTAAGCCCTGCACCGAACGAAACAGCCTTATTCAAATTGATTTCTCCGAGGGCATCGTGAATAAAAAAACCTGATTTCCTTGAGCTGATGTAGTTGAAATTATTCAATCCAAATTGGGTGTATATAAAAAGCCTTCTATTTATCTTTCCAACAAACTGCATTCTTGTGCGGCGTAGTCCTATATCGAAAGTCTTGTCTTCCATTTGATAAGCATTTGATCCAGCCACTGCACTGCCAGGATTGTTCTCAGCGTATCTCACCCAAGTTTGATTCGTAAACAAAAACTGGACAAAACTGGCGGAGTCACTGCTAAGGAACATCTTCATGTCTTTACGCTGTTGACCTTGCACAACCAATGACGAACAGGTAAGAAATCCAACAATAACGGCAACGGCGTTGATTTCCTTCAAACACCTTCCAATGACTGTAGTTTGCATAATTACTTTTTAAAGGCGGAAGATAAATGATGTCCTGAAGATCGGCGATGTTCATCCAATCCTACAATCTGCATCTCAACACCTCTTCGATTGTAATCCTCTTCGAGGCGATGGAGCAATTCAAATGCAGTGTGATCAATGACTTTCGCATTGCTCACATCAATAACTATTCTTTTGTCTTTAGGCAATTGCGACAAGTGTTTTTTTACGCCCATCAAATTTGTAAACACTATTGCCGATCCTGCACAAATTCTAACCTCATCTTCATCATGATCTATTTGCAAGGTTGCCTTAAAAGACTCCTTAAAACTCATTCCTCTGAAAAGGTGAATTATCAACTCAAGAGCAACTCCGGTAAAAACCCCTAACAATAAATCAGTCAAGAGACACATCAACATAGTTGCGAAAAAAATCAAAAACTGATCTTTACCCAATGCCCATGCTCTGCGAAACTCATGCGCAGAAGCCAATCTCAACCCAACGTAGATGAGCATTGCTGACAAAGCCGCAACTGGCACCATACTAATTAAGGGTGTAAGTGCAACGATATAAATCAACAAAAATGCTCCATGAAAAAAGTTCGACCATTTGGTCTTGCCACCATTCATTACGTTTGATGAACTACGTGCTATTTCGCTGATCATAGGAAGTCCGCCAAGAACACCAGCAACGATGTTACCAGAACCAATTGCCATCATATCGCGATTGTTGTTTGACTTTCTGTGTAGCGGATCCATAAGATCGATTGCCTTATTGCTGAGCAACGCTTCTAGTGAACCTATCAAAACAAACATCAAAACGTATTCAATAAAAACAATTGGATTCATCCATATACCGGAAAAATCGACATTAAAACTGAGATCTACTGTGCCCACATTTATCAATGGTTTTAATGTTCCAAACTCAGGATCATTTAGGTGAAAATACTTCGCCATAAATACTGATGTGACAAGCACGATAAGAGCAGCAGGTATTTTCTTAACCCAGTTAATTTTGATTAAAGGAAACAAAAACAGTATTGCCAAAGAAACCAATCCAATGATCAAAATTGATGTATTGAACACTGTTAGTGAGTGCGGCAACATGGCGATCAACTCAAGTGGACTTTTATTCTTCAATGTCGATGGATCTTCCCCGAGCAAAAGGTGAATCTGTCGGCTGATGATAATAATTCCAATCGCCGCTAGCAAACCATGCACACTGCTGATTGGAAAAATATCAGCAAACTTCGCCACTTTGAGTCTGCCTAAAATGATTTGTATAAATCCAGCGACAACAACGACGCCAAGTGCCAAATGCCAACCTAGCAACTCACCACCAAAATCATGGACACAACCTGCCACAATAACGATCAGACCAGCGGCAGGCCCTTTAATGGTAAGTTCTGAACCTGCAAAAACCGACACAAGCAATCCACCTACAATTGCAGTGACAACACCCATGATGGGAGGAAAATCACTTGCACCAGCTATCCCTAAGCACAGTGGCAGCGCTATAAGTGAAACTAAAAATCCTGAGATCAAATCAGATTTCCAGTTGTTCTTTAATTCTTTAAAATTTAATATTTTACTTTCTGTGGTATACATTTTTTCTACTTTTTAATTTAAACATGAATCCGATAGAAAAAATGACATCTAATTCCGTAGGTTTCTGTATAAAATAAAAAGCTGAAATCTTGTCTCTATGTTAGAGAAATATGCTAGCCGCGCAGATTCTAATCGAAATTTTAAGCGTGAAATGAATTCATCATAATAAAAACCCATCAATTCAAACTCATTCGACTCATCCTCCTCTTCACTATCCAAACTGCATGTCACACAATAATCACAAGTAACTAAACTGACATTGCTATGCTCCTGAGTGAAGCAGGTTCTATTCATTTCTATCGCTTGGGTATACTCAGGGGCAAGAGAAACACCACATACTTTGAATGTGATTAGCAACACCAACCACATCGAAAAATATTTTCTATATTTTGGATTCATTGTGTTGCTTTTTTATCCTGACCGATAACCCATTTCATAAATGGACTTAACGTGCGGCCCCATAAACACGCGGGCATAGATTCTGATGATTGCAATACCGTCAAGCACAAAACTCAACGAAGTAAAAAACGCCAATAGTCCTTGATCCTCATGAATGTGACTAAAGATTAAGTCCTCACCAATAAAAGTTGGTGTTATTGGAAAACCGGACGCTCCGAGACATGCAATAAGGAAAACAAAAGCAATCACGGGATGTTTATATGAAAATCCATGGAAGCGATCCAGATCAATATTGTTTCCAGCCTTTTGTAATGCGCGTAATCCAAAAAATCCCAATATCCCGAAAACAGAAATACCGCTTAGATAAAGCAAGTTGTGCATCACATCATAATGCTCATTGAAGGAAATCGCAAGCGCAATCCAAAAATGATTTGATATGATTAAAATCCATGCTGCAATAACATTTTTCCTCTCAGTGAATGCCTTTAGAACCATTAATACACCGATGAATGAAAATACAGCAGGAAGAAAATGTGCAACTTCATCAACAAACATTTCATGACGGCCCAGCATCACAGCGCCTAGAAGGAATAGGGCAATGAAAATAAAAATTGCAACTGGTCGGGTAATAATGTCGAGACGCTTGCCAATCACCTTGAGAGGATTCCAAAAGTACTTATACATAAAGGAATCCAGATTAAACTCCTTTAGACACAAAAGATAAAAACCGGCAGCCAATTTTTTCGGCATATAGTCTTCAATTGTTTTACCTCGCTTATGAAAATCATAAAACTGTTCACGAATCAAATAAGTGACAACAGAAGGTGAAACGAGCAATTGATAAGTCCGCAAAAAAGCATTGCCTGCGAAATGTATGAGGGCCATATCGAGCCATCCAAATGATATTTCAACGAATACTAAACCGATCTGAGCGATGGAGGAATATGCAATTTGGCTTTTCACTGAAGACTGCACGCGCGCAATTCCCGATGCAATTATTGCCGTTACAACACCTAGAGCGGCAATGGCAACACGAACAGAATACTGATGCTCCCAAAAGGGATGCGTTCGTAGAAGAAGAAACACACCCAGATGAACTGAAAGTGCACCATAGAAAATTGCACTAGATGGTGTTGGCCCTTCCATTGCTCTTGGAAGCCATGCGGAAAAGGGAAATTGTGCCGACTTTGCCGCAGCAGTGATCAAGATCATTAACGACAAAACGACACCAGTGAGGCTGTGACTCGACAAATGTTCATGCACCAACTCGTAGTTGTTCAATCTAAAGAAAGTAATGTTTTCATGCCACAAATGGTGCATAAGCCACATTGCGAGTATTAGTCCCACATCACCTAATCTATAAATTGAAAAAACCTTCACGGCATTTTTTACCGGCAAGTATCTATCCCGATAAAAAGCGATCAACAGAAAAGAAGAAATACCGAGTATCTCCCAGCCAATAAAAAGAGTTTCAAGATTACCTGATAGCACAACAACATTAAATCCTAAGTAGAAAAACAAAATAGAATTGAAAAATCTTTTGTACCCTGTTTCGCGGTGCAGATAATATCGACTATAAACTGTCACTAGTGAAGTCAAAAAACCGCCCACCAAAAAATAAACAGCGGAAATTTTATCAAAACAGAAGTCAATAAAAAACTCATAGTTGCCGGAATGATAGACAACCAAATCCTTTTCATTCACTGTTTGATGTCCATTGATGAACCAAACAATTGTATAGGCAAAACCAAATAAAAATGTTGATGCAACTGTAACAAGCGCCACTCGTGACAGTAATGTCTCCGCTTTGTGACGAATAAAAATACTCATCAAAAAACCGATGGCTGGTATGACTACCAAAGCCAGAAGATAGCTGTGATTTTCCATTACGAATTTTTGATTTTAAGTACCGGAATATTGTCGTGTGATTGATGAATGATCTCAAGAAGTTCATCCGTTTCGCCGATTCTTTGTAACGGTTGGTAAGGATAAAATTCCTCATTATTCAATACAAACAGCTTGTTCGATAAAGGTGTAACAACTACCAGACGAACCCATTCATTCGCGAACCAATTCCATGTAGCAGGATTCCTTTTAATAGCAGACATCACTACATCGGCATCATGTTCTACCACAATGAGTAAACGCACAGGGTCGTGCACCTCGATCATTTGCATTGGCAATCCTGTCCTCAGATCGCCATCTATACCATTGGCAACTCCAAAAAGCCCCATCACATTATGTGGCAACTTTGTTCCTGCTCCGAGTTTGGTATTGTCTACACGTGAGAAAAAATATTCAAGGTTTATTCCTCCACATACAGGGGCAGCTGCATTTAAAATGTTTGTTAAATACTTGCCATCAGGATCAATACGATAATCATATGAGTTCAAAAATGAACGTCGGTCAAGAAACAAATTTTTCGTCAATTCTCGACGACCAACAACACAAACGGCGTTGGTCGCGTGATTAAGCTCTGGGCGTGGTTCGAATAGGGAAACCGATCTCCTCTTCACTACTTCATGCACTCTAAAGTCGCTACCTGATGTATTGACATACTCGAATCTTCTGGATCTTTCCTTGGCATTTAAGGTGAGTGATTTTTCGAATACAGTATGGTTCAATTCGTGTTGTTTTCTATTCAAATTGGAGAGTTGAACTTCATCATAGAATTGAATTTCATCACGCGTTGTGTCATGCAATGCACCGACAAACTGTGTTTCATTTGGAATAACAATACCTCGCAATGCAAGATTTTTTCTTACCTCGGTGTGATTCGCCATATGACAAAAAACACGAGCGTTGACCGATCCTGCGCGACCTGAACATGCGCCACAATCATAAGCCGCATAATGTGGATTATTTACACTTGATGCTCCATGGCCAACCACATAAACAATAGGTGCAAAATCCTTCACCAAACCGATACTGCTTAAAACAGACTCTACACGAATTGTCATCTCCTCAACAGTAAATCCAACCTGAAGCCCTTGCTCAACTCGCAAATTTCCTTCTGCCTCAATAGTAAGAATTGACGCCTTATCCATATGCTGGAAGGAAGAAGCAGCCGCAGGACTTAATGTTGGTCTGAGAATATTGGCGAAGAGCTTCAATGCTGACCAGAAACCAATTGTTTGACTAATCAGCCAGCCACCAATGAAGTGATGAGTGTGTTTGCTAAAATGTAGATCTTGTTTACGTGAATTTTTAACACCTACCTCCTTGATCAGATATTTCGGAGTGACAGGCGCTGGGCACAGTTTAGTCAAGAACTCCCCATCGGCAGGCTGGAAATAAAACTCTACACCAAAAAAACCCGGAGTGCTAAATGTTTCGCAGTTCGAATCTGTGTTTTCTAGATAACGCCGCAGCGAACATTCACGGTCATCAATACAAAAAATGGCTTGAAAAGATTTCGTCTTTATAGTTTGTTGATCGCTACACACATCTTTCAAACCAGACAACACCTGATCATAAAAGGTCCATTCATAAGCCTCTTGCCAAAGTGAAAGAACCTTGGAGTATTCATCCTCATTCACATCGGCAAACACATCAAGTAACTCCTCATCATTGCCAGAGAGTAATGGTGTCCAACCTTCGGGAAAATGACTATCGAGCGCATCGATCTCAAGAAGCAGCTCAAAGATGATTAAGTCATGAAGCGAAATAAGTTTTTTATCGAGAAGTGTTTCTGGTTGTTCTTCCACTACTGCAACCATACCAGACCAGCCAGGATGTGCAAATTGTTGGTCAAAAATATAATTAGCATAATGATGACTATTCCCTAGAAGTATGCCGAGTAATTGGCTGATTTCAGGATTTGATTTCAAAAGTTGTTTAACGCGTTTCTCGCGAAAAAAACTCACAAAACCATTCTCTTCCACTTTGATAATTGCTTCCAAAAAACTTAAATTTTCCGCTGGAAAATTCCAAATTGCAATTCCTTGATCCAGATAACTGCATAAGGTTCGAAACAAAATCGGGTGAACCATTGAGTCAAGGTCCATTTTGAATTTTTTCTTCCAAAGTGCTCTTGTCGCTCCTATTCTGGGTGATCTATCATTCAGGCAATCTTCTTCGAACATCAAATTCTTCCATTTTTGAATTTCCTCGGAAGAAACAGAATCTTGCAGCACCCGATCAAGAATCAAATCACTGATTTTGTTTTTTTTGTATAAATCACGGAATTCTTGGAGAGAAAGCGATGTGTTATATCCCAATGAAATCGCAGCAAATCTTAATGCATCATGGAACTTTTTATCTTGAAAAGCGTGCAGCGTATTGTGATGGATAAAATCTTTAAGTGGCGCCTGCGCAGGCAAATAATGACGAAGTTTATGTAAAACCTGAGCTTCATCAAACCTGCCATGAATTTGAGCAGAGCCCTCTTTACCCGACGGTAAAAGTTCCGCAGCAATAATTTGATTCATAAATATGATAAAATGAAATGAGACTGATAACTCGACTTGGTTTATTGCGGCTTTAAGAAAATAAACAACGCCGCAATGATTTAACGATGACGGTATCTTACAATCTCAAACTGCGATAGACCAAAAACAAGGAGCCTTCAGAATCTACTCTGTGACTATTAAACTTTGAAGCTCCGATAAAATGAAGACCTGAATAATGAGTGAACTCGTCATTCTCAACTGAACCGCAAAACTCCTCATCGTTATCATCAGATTCAGATTTGTTGTCTTCTTCACAACAAAAAGAAACCTCTGACATCAGAGGTTGTTTGTGATTCTTCGTTTTCAAAGAAAGACCTGCACCATCAAAATCGTTCAATGCTGCCCCCGCAAAAAGTAGAGACACCTTTGCGATGAACAATAAAATGAGCGAATATGTAATGACTGAGCGATTCATTCCCTTATGCGCTTCTAAATTCGGAATAAATAGTGCCTTGTGACTATATGTATAACTTGCTATTAACAAAGATCGGAATGCGTTCTTAAAATCAGCAGTGGTATACGGCCGCATTGGTGTTTTGTTACTACAAACTAGAAGCAACAAAAACTTGGCAATAGATTCGTGTGATCAACACACTCGATCTTATAGTGCCGGTAATACTTTGGCAGAGCACTCACCAAAACCGACGCGCACTCCATCCTTTTCAGCATAACCCTTTAGCACAACGGTGTCACCATCATTGATAAATGTGCGAGTTGATCCATCGTGCATAGCCACAGGTTTAGTGCCCTTCCATGAAATTTCCAACATGCTGCCATATGATCCTTCTACCGGACCACTAATGGTGCCGCTAGCCATCATGTCGCCACAGCGAATATTACAACCATTCACGGTGTGATGCGCAAGTTGCTGTACCATATTCCAATACATAAACTTATAATTGCTTCTGGACACGACAGTCTCTCCTTGTGTTGCAGGCTGAATGACCACTTCAAGGTTGATGTCAATATTCTTTTTACCGTTGTATTTTAGATAAGGAAGGACCTCAGGTTCTTGCTTAACCCCCTCTAATCTGAAAGGTTCTAAAGCATCCAGTGTTACAAGCCATGGCGAAACTGTTGAGATAAAGTTCTTTGCCAAAAACGGTCCTAAAGGAACGTACTCCCAACGCTGAATATCACGTGCACTCCAGTCATTAAAAAGTAACATTCCGAAAATGTATTCGTCCGCTTCATCGGTGGAAATGCTTTGTCCAAGTGGTTTGCCATCGAATGTAACGAATGCCATTTCGAGCTCAAAATCGAGCTGTTTGGTAGGTCCGAAGGTTGGCGGCGTTTCATCACTTGGATTAAGCTGACCCTTCGGGCGATGAAAAGGAGTACCACTGATCACAATGCTTGACGCCCTGCCATGATAACCAACAGGAAGATGTTTCCAGTTTGGCAATAACGCTTTTGCTGGGTCTCTGAACATCGTACCCACATTTCGTGCATGATCTTCACTGCTGTAAAAATCAGTGTAATCGCCTACCTTGATTGGCATAAGCAATTGAACTTCGTTCTGATTAAATATCACCTGTCTAACATGATGTTCTTTATCGCGCAAGTCAGGCATATCGCTTCTCAACAGCTTAGACACACGATTTCTGAGGTCACGCATTGCCTGTTTACCATGACGCATGCATTTGTTGAGTGAATCACTCACCATATCGTCGAGTGTGAAAGGTAAGTTTTCGAGATACCCCATCACGTGTAGTGCCTTAAGATCGATCAACTGATCACCTATGGCACAGCAAACATGTGGCAATTGACTCTCTGTTCTGAAAATGCCGAATGGCAAGTTCTGAATTGGAAAATCACTTCCCTGCGGAACATTGACCCAAGACTTTAATTTGGGATCATTGGCTTTGATATCTGACATACTCGGGCTGTTTTGTGCAAACGTAGTAATTTCGTCCTAGAAAAATCAGTAGTCCGTTATGATATTCTTCCAAACGAACAATATTTGCGGATTTGCAATTCATGAAAAAAGGAATCACAATATTTACAGTACTAGCCTTGATGGCCATGATGGTTCATTTTTCGATCGTGTTATGTTACAGTTTTCGTGATAATTTGCCGGTTAGGGTCACAGAGAAAGCAGATCGTTATTGTATCCCATTGTTTCATCAAAATTGGAAGTTGTTTGCACCAGATCTTCCACAGTATAATCTCGAGCTTGAATATCGTGCTGCGAGATTTGGTAATTGGTCGGACTGGAATGATGCTAGTGCACACTTCAACTTTCAAACAACTTCACGCATTGAGACCATCGAGCAAGGCTTCAACACTTCTCTTGGTTGGCAAGTGATGAATAATTTGTATCAAAAAGAAGGAAGGACACAATTCGATAGAATTGTTCAAAGCAATGCATATGCTAGTGCCTTGTACTTCGTGCTTAAGATGGAGGAAATTTATCATAAACAAGAAAAGCCTGACTCTGTGCAATTGAGACTTCACTTCAGATTTACACCACCTCCGGATAAAGCATACACATTTCAAAAAACTTACTTGGAGTTACCAGTTTACGCATTACCAGAATAACCCATGCTAGATAAACTTGTCAAACATCTTTCTGCCCGTGTGCATCGCGCATCTGCCGTGAAGCTGTTCACCGTGCTTGTTTATGGCTGGTTTCTGATCAATGCTGTTTTAGTATTAAGCACAAAAAATTTACTTTGGGGTGTCGACAATGTGTTCTTCAGACAAGGACACACAGACACATTCATCGAGAATTTTATTTACCAGTTGATATATGCGCCATACAAAGCAAATTATGTTTTTTATCTTCACATTGCCGCAGCGGCTGCAAGTCTTATTGATAGAAGATGGACATTTATTCCGCGTATAATTACATGGATCACTGCACTAATGCTTTTCTATTCTGCCGTTGAGGCATTCAACTCTGGTATGATGATCATGATGTTGCTGGCATTCTATTGCAGTTTTATATACACGGCTTCTAACAACCCTTATAGAATTGTTTTAGGCAATCTTGCCGTCTATGCGTGCATGATTCAAATTGCAATTGTTTATGCGACCGCTGCGTTATATAAATTAGGAGGTGATCAGTGGCTAGGTGGAACGGCTCTTTATTATTCTCTTCACATCGATAGATTTTCCTCATCATTCTTGAGGGATAGCAATGTGATAAAATCACAAACATTCATGGCAATATGTACTTACGCGGCCCTCGCATATCAGATTTTGTTTCCAATAATTGTTTGGTTTAAAAAAGGCCGAAATTGGTTCTTATTTATCGGTATACTCTTTCATCTATTCATCGGGATTTTCATGCACTTGTGGGATTTTGCATTAGCCATGATATTTAGCTATGCAGTCTTTATGAATGAGAAAACAGCAGAAAGGTTCACGAAGCTTTTCACCTTCAAAGTTCGCAGTGCGGTTAAGTCTAGTTGATTCGAATAACGAATAAATGGGTAAAAAAAGAGGCCACAATGTGGCCTCAATAGATTCTATCTCGAATGAATTTAAAGCAGCTCAGAAATAATTTTTTCTACAGTATAGCCCTCGGCTTCAGCTTTATAGTTGCGGACAATTCTGTGGCGTAAAATTGGTGTTGCAACAGCTCGAACGTCTTCAATGTCGGGGCTGTATTTACCATTCAATGCGGCGACGCACTTAGCACCGATTATCAAGAACTGTGATGCGCGAGGTCCAGCACCCCAGCTAAGGAAATTGTTGACCATTGCAGGTGCGAGAGGATTATCAGGTCTCGTTTTCGCAACAAGTTTCACTGCATATTCAATGACGTTATCTGTAACAGGCATCTTGCGGATGAGTTGTTGGTAGAAAACAATTTCCTGACCTGAAATAACTGGAGAAAGCTGAGGAATGTTATTGGTAGTTGTGCTTTTTACGATTTGCATTTCCTCGGCCAACGTTGGATAATCAACCCATACGTTCAACATAAAACGGTCTAGCTGTGCTTCAGGCAAAGGATATGTTCCTTCTTGCTCGATTGGGTTTTGTGTAGCTAGAACGAAAAAAGGTGAAGGCAGATCATAAGTATGACCTGATGCTGTAACACGTCTTTCTTGCATTGCTTCCAAAAGCGCCGATTGTGTTTTCGGTGGTGTACGGTTAATCTCGTCAGCGAGAATAATATTGGAGAAAAGAGGTCCTTTTACGAATTTGAAATGTCTGCTTTCATCAAGAATTTCAGACCCGATGATATCGCTAGGCATGAGGTCGGGGGTGAACTGAATTCTATTGAATGACAGGCCAAGCGATTTGCCGATAGAGCTCACGAGCAATGTTTTTGCAAGACCTGGCACACCCACTAGTAAACAGTGACCATTCCCGAATATTGAAATAAGTACATTACGCACTACCTCATCTTGACCCACAATGGCTTTTCTAATTTCGCTTTGAAGTGTTGCGTATCTGCCTTTGAGCGAGTCAATGGCTTCTGCATCGGAATTAAATTTTATTTCTGACATATTGATCGTAGTAAGTATAAAGCAGGGTAAAAATGCTGAACAACGTTGGCGAAAATAAGTTCGGAATCACACAGGTGCTAACGCAACTTGTTAAGGTTTGTTTTTAAACCAGGGAAATTGTGTTTTACAGCTCAGGTATTCCTCGTCTGCTTTCACGTATGTATTGGCAATTCTTTTCTTTACCCATTTGTCCGTTTCATCAATTTTGGATTTGTTTTCGGTTACCTGCCTGAAAATTTCATAGTCATCTTTCATGTTTGCAGGATGCGCGGCGATTCTTTTATCTAGTCGATAAACAACATAAGACTGTGTGTTGTCATCAGCGGTAACGAGAATAGGATCGCTAATTTCACCAGGTTTAAGAGCTAGCAAAACAAGGTTCAATTCTGATGTGAGTGAAGCCACATCATGTCTGGTTCCGCCGGTAGCTGGATTAATCACTTTGCCGCCCTGATTGCGCGTTTCTTCATTGGTGCTAAACTTCAATGCCGCTGCCTCGAATGACAAGGTGTCGCCAAGAGTTGGAATAATCTCTTCTAACTTCTTTCGCGCTTGGTCAAGATCATCAGGTTTTACTTTTGGCGACATCAATATGTGACACGATTCGTAAAATTCACCACGCTTTTCCACAACCTTTACGAAGTGATATCCATAAACGCTTGAGAAAACTGGCGAATAAGTACCTTCTGGTGTGTTATTGACAGCTGATTCATATTCAGGAACAAAACTACCTTTGCGTTGCATAGGATAACAACCACCTTTGTAGCGTGATCCAGGATCTTCGCTCCATTTGGCCGCCTCTAATGTCATTGAAGATTTGCCGTTGACAAGGTTGGTGCGAATCGAATCCAAAACATGAATAATTCGTGCTCTTTCAGATTCACGGATTTTGGGATCGATCTGAAGTTTTGAGTACTCCACCTGTTCGCCAATGAGTGGAACAGAATCCTTTGGAACAGTGTTATAATAACGTAGGATCTCAGCCGGGGTGACTTTAATGTTTTTGGTAATATTGTCCTGCATGCGTTGCACAAGCAACTGATCTTTGATCAAATCAAAATACTCGTCTTTGAGTTGAGCTTGAGTCTTTCCATAATATTTTTCAAACTCCTCAACACTGCCAAACATTTGTATAAAGTATTCGAGACGACGTTCTACCTGCGCTTGAACCTCGCCATCACTCACTTCTATACTATCAAGTTTTGCTTGATTCAGAAGCAACTTCTGGTACATTAAATTTTCATAAGCAGCACAACGTTCTTCCATTCCCGCACCACCTTTACCTTCAGTCATTTCCATAATTGAAGTTTCGAGCTCACTATGCAGTAGTATTTCATTGCCCACCACACCGATGATCTTGTCGATCACCTTTCCCGGCTGCGCAATAAGATCTCCACCCAGGAAAATCAAGAGTATAAAACAAATCGCCCTCATTTTTTCTCGTAGTATTTTTTTACTTCACCTTCCTGAACTGACTTCGCATAAATATCCTGATGCATACTGTCAAGCAACTGCAGTTTGCGTTTATTGATGATCATGCTTTTGATCTTTTCCTTTTCAAAACTCAAAGGCGATCGACCACCACTCAGCTGATAATCGGTGATGACTATCATGTATAAGTTGTTTTCCTTTTCAAATTCTACACTCTTCTTTTTCTTGAGGAAACTTTCTATGTCATAAACCTCCAGTGGCACTTGTTTCACAAACTCATCCCACAACATCCAGTGGTCTTCATCGAAGTAATGACTAGCGCCAATGTCGACACATGTCTGTTGCCATTTCACTAAGTCCTCAGGCTTTTCTGAATAGAACAGTTTTTTCAGTTGTGTGATAAACTTGCTGTCAGCGGCAATGGCGCAGAACTTCACCTTTACAATGTAATCCTTAAGCTGGAAGTTCTTTTCGTTTTGCACGTAGTATTCCTCGATTTCCTGATCGGTAACACTTGTATCCAACTTTTGATTGATCCATTCCTGTTCGTAGGTGTAGATCATCAGCGACTTTCGATAGTTTTCAATTAATTGCTCGAAATTCTTTTTTTCTTCTGGCAAACTGCTTTCAGCTTTCGCAATTATCAATTGCTCGGTGATCCAGTCTTGAATGTAGTGTTCTGCCAAGCCAGCACTGTCAGCTGAAGAAGTATTATCAGGAATAACCTCCATAAGTTGATTTATAGTAAGCTGTTTATCGCCTACCTCAACCAATACAGCGCCTTGATCATCATTTTTGTTACAGGCCCACATCAAAAACATGGCTGCAAGAAAAAAAAATGATGGGGCAATTTTCGTCATCCCGAATTATTTTATTTGATAGAGTGCGTCGCGATTAACTGTGAATTTGTGCTTCTTGCGAAGTTCGCTTATCCATTCCTGCTCTAGGTGCGTCTGATATTCAGATGTGATTAATCCTCTAGCCTCTTCCAGTTTTTTAGGCATTGGCTCGATGATGTTTTTTACATCCACAAATTTCACTTGACCGTTATCTTCGATGTTATTGCTTAAGCCCAGTTTAAAATCAACTTTTTTCAAAATATCCTTTTCCTCTTTAGAAAAAACGCCTTCTTCAACTTGGAGGTTAAGCTGCGATTCTTTGTTCATCTCAGCAGCGATGGTTGATTTATCCTTGCCATCGGCGATCATTTTTCTTACGCGCTTAGCCACATCTTGATTTGCACAAGTGTAAAGTGCAATTTCCGCTCTTTGCGGGTACATAAATTTCGTTTTGTTCATTTCATAGAAATTCGCCAGGCCAACAGAATCCTTTACGGCTTTCGACCACACTTTCTGATCGGTCAATTCAAACAACAAAATTCCTTCTCTATACTCCTTCATTAAAAGACGGAAAGCCGTGTGCTTTTGCTCAAGGCGACTATCCTCAAGAGCGAGCAATTTTTCTTCACCAAATTTCATTGCCATATTCTGCACATGCTCTTTTGGGGTAACGGTAGGTCTAACTCTTCCCTTAGTGCGCATGAACTCATTGAAATCGCCAACTGATACTTTCTCGCCATTCATGGTATAGAGCGGCTTTTTCAACGATTTTTTCTTCACGTAAATTTTCCCTTCAAAGGCGTTGGTGTCGGCTTTTGCGAGAATTTTGGAAAGCTCCTTTTGGTTGATTGTATAGTTGTATTCCTTCTTCAATTTCTCAACGAAAGATTTTCTTGTTTGCTCAGCACGGCTGTCTTTCGACACTTTGTTCTTGATTTCCTTTTCCTGATCTGCGAATGCCGCTAGAGGTCGGTATTCCAATCTCTTAACGATATGCCAACCAAAATCTGTCTTGAATGGCTCACTGATATCACCATCCTTTTTCAGGTTAAACGCGGCATCTTCAAACTCAAGAACCATTTTGCCGGTGCCGAACCAAGCAAGTTCTCCGCCTTTTTTAGCAGAGCTTGCATCATCGCTGTATTTAGAAGCGAGGTCTTCGAAAGTGCTTTCACCGGTTCTAAGTTTTTGGTGAATCTCCTGAATTTTTGTTTCAGCATTCATTTCGCCATTGGCCTCTGCTTTTGGCTTAACCATGATGTGCGCGACATGAATTTCACCGCGAGCCTGACGTTTATCAAGGATACTAAGGATATGATAGCCATATCTCGTGCGCACTGGCATTGAAATTTGTCCAACTGGTGTGCTGTAGGCCGCTTGTTCGAATGGGTAAACCATTTGGAATGCCGTGAAATAACCTAGATCGCCCCCATTATCTTTCACACTTGGGTCGTCGCTACCACCATTAGATTTAGCTACCACAGAAAAGTCTTCGCCAGCAAGCACTCTCTCGCGCATTGCTAGAATTCTGCTGTAGGCTTTAAGTGTGTCTGCTGGTGTCGCAGCAGGCTCACATTTCACAAGGATATGTTTTGCGTGAACTTCTTGACTCAAATTACGATACGCCTCCTGAACTAGGTCGTTCAATTTATCGGTATCGGTCAAGTATGGACGAGCCAATTGTGTGCGATATCCTTCGAGTTCATTTTTGAATTTCGTAACGGTATCCAAGCCGAGTTCTCGGGCTTCTTTCACTTTCAATTTAAAGTTGACGAAAAGTTCCATGTACTCGTCAAGGGATTGTTTGGTGATAGAAGAATCCCTGTTGTTTTTTCGGAAAATATTCTCAAACTCTTCCAAGGTAGTTACCTCGCCATCCACAGTGAGGACTGGAGCGGATTTGTCTTGAGCAATTGATTGCTCAGTGATGAGAATTAGGAACAGCGAACAGATAAAAAGATTAAGCGATTTCATATCACGTAAATGTTTCTTTTTTTAAAGGAGCGCAAATGTAACCAAGGGCGAACTCACTCCAATGAAGACTGGAGAGTTATAAGTAGCTCTTAACTAAAAAGTAAGCTTTCCGGAAATTCCTGAAAGTTTATTTTATACTATAGTTTGGGGCTTCTCTGCTGATAAATACATCATGCGGATGGCTTTCCTTAACGCCGGCGCTAGTTATCCTAATAAATTTAGATTTTCTGAGGGCTGATAAATCGTAAGCACCACAATAGCCCATGCCTGCGCGCAAACCCCCAATTACCTGATACATGACTTCTTGAACAGTACCTTTAAAAGGAACACGACCGGAGATACCTTCTGGAACAAGCTTTTTGATATCGTCCTCGGCATCTTGGAAATACCTATCCTTGGAACCTTGTTGCATAGCTTCAACCGAGCCCATTCCTCTATAAGACTTGAATCGACGACCTTCGTAGATAATTGTATCCCCCGGTGATTCTTCTGTACCAGCGAGCATTGATCCGATCATAACCGAAAAGCCACCGCCGGCAAGCGCTTTTACAATATCACCCGTGAAACGTATGCCACCATCTGCAATAATTGGAATCTCTGTATCAGAAATACCGTTGGCCACGTCCATCACAGCCGTTAACTGTGGCACCCCAACACCAGCAATGACCCTAGTGGTGCAAATAGAGCCAGGTCCTATTCCGACTTTGACGCCATCAGCGCCGGCAGCAATTAAGGCATTCGCTGCCTCTGCCGTAGCAATATTCCCGACCACAACGTCAATTTTACTTCCGAAAGTAGCTTTCACGGTGCGCAGCATTTCAATTACTCCTTTTGAATGACCGTGTGCGGTATCGATTACAATAGCGTCAACACCTGCTTTCACAAGTGCCTCAGCTCTTTGAATCGTGTCGTGGGTAACACCAACCGCGGCCGCCACACGTAATCTTCCAAGACTATCCTTACACGAGTTCGGATATTTTTTGAGTTTGATTATATCCTTGTAAGTAATCAATCCTATCAGTTTGCCGTCTTTGTTGATTACCGGTAGTTTTTCAATTTTGTGTTGCTGAAGAATTGATTCAGCCGAAACCATGTCATGAGGCTTATCAGTTGTTATAAGCCCTTCTCTTGTCATGATTTGGACAATCGGTTTCGTAAAATCTTTCTCAAATCGAAGATCACGATTTGTTACGATACCGATGAGCGTGACATTATCGTCTACAACTGGAATACCGCCAATTTTATGCTCTGCCATGAGCTTAAGTGCATCCCCTACTGTAGCTCCTTGCAAAAGAGTAACGGGATCTTGGATCATACCACTTTCGGATCTTTTCACCTTACGCACAAGAGCGGCCTGTGCATCTATAGACATATTTTTATGTATGACTCCAATTCCGCCTTCTCTTGCCATGGCTATGGCCATTTCAGATTCAGTTACAGTATCCATAGCCGCCGAGACTACAGGAGTGTTAAGTTGAATGTTTTTCGAGAATTTTGAACGAATACTGACTTCACGCGGAAGTACTTCGGAATAAGCCGGTACGAGTAGTACGTCATCATAGGTGAGTCCTTCACCTACAAATTTTTCATTTAAATAAGACATGAACGTTCGAATTTATCGCTGTAAAATAAATTCGGGCAAATGTACTAAATGTAAAGTTGCCATGAACGATTGAATGAAAAAGAGGTCAAGGACAAACAGTAGCAAACAAACCAGTGAAGATCTGTAAATCTGTAGCACCCACGATATCATTGTCATCCATATCTGTTGCACAGTTCGCGCCCACACATCCGAAATCCATCAAGAGCATCAATAAATCGGCAACGCTAATCACGCCGTCACAATTGAAATCTCCCAAACAACAATCAACGTCATTCTCGATTACATTCACATTCACACTACATTCTGCAACATTGCCAGATTCATCGGTAGCTGTGAATGTTACATCAGTGCTCCCCACAGGATATGTTCCTGATGCATCATTGGTTCCATTAAAATCATTAACAAGCGTGAACGAACCACAGTTTTCTAGAACGGCTGGAATTTCTACAGAAACAAAAGCACTTCCTACACCTGGAACAGCATTAGCAGTGATATTATCAGGACATTCAAAAACAGGTGCGTCGTCATCTATAACAGTTACGGTAAAAACACAAGCTGAAGCGTTTCCTGAATTGTCAACTGCTTCTATGAGTATATCATAAATACCAGGAGTTATATCAGAACCAATTTCTGGTGTTTGCGTCATTTGAGGGAACGGATCCACATCGTCCGTGACAATAGTTTGAAGGATATAATCAGGCAGAATAGCACAATAATCTTCTGTGAAAATTGTAGCCGGCTCAGGGCATGTGAGGATAGGCGGCACCACATCTGTTGCAAAATCGCCATTCAGGTTAATTTTATCTACAGCAAAGCTTGGATCCATTGCGGTACCATCATCATTGTTTACCCATCTAAATCCGATTTTCACTTGTGTGTTGTTGTTTGAACTAAAGGGAAGATCGATAGAAAAGCTCGACCACTCGCCTTGTCCATTCGGACAAGTAACGGTCTTAGGCATATCGGCCAATTCACTCCATGTTGTGCCGTCGAAATACCACAAAGTGGCATTATCAATTAAAGTTCCACCTTCGATGTAAAGAAAATCAATGACAATATTTGCCATTCCAGAACAATTGATTGTAGGTGATTCGACGCGCTTGTCGGTGCCACCACAACCAAAAAGATCACAGAAGCCATCAAGTCCTTCGAAATAGGCAGCGCCTAAATCAGTCCCCAATAAGGAGCCATCAGCACTTAGGTGAAGTGTAGGATCATTGCCACATGCTTCTCCACACTCGCCTATATCCATGCCGTTTTCAGCAGCAGAAATGAACCAATTGTTATCAGTGTCAGCATTGAAGCCAGTTTCAGTGACAGTCCATACACCGGTGCCAATGGAAAAATATCCATCGGCATAAGTTCCAGTATTACAACCAAAACCGAAGTCTTCAGTCCAAAATGTGACAAACTGCGCCTGCGCAAATACAGGAAACATCAAAGCGAGTAGTAAGAGTTTTTTCATGCCGTTTCGGTTAAGTTTTGCGAAATGTAATTAAAAAACGCTTCGGCTTGACAATTGGTTGCTTGGTAATGGATTGGTGACACAATTAACCACCTAGCAACAAAAAACCCGTCTTAGTAGACGGGTTTTAATTATTGATTCAGAATTTGAAATTCTTATACCACACCTTGGTCGAGCATTGCATCCGCAACTTTCACGAATCCAGCGATGTTGGCGCCTTTTACATAATTGATATGATCGCCATCCTTACCGAACTTCACACAAGCCTCATGGATACTTACCATGATATTGTGAAGGCGCTGATCTACTTCCTCTCTTGTCCAAGAAAGTCGAAGTGAGTTTTGGGACATTTCCAAACCTGAAGTGGCTACACCACCTGCGTTTGACGCTTTACCAGGAGCAAAAAGAACTTTAGCATTGAGGAAATTTTCAATTGCCTCAGGAGTTGATGGCATGTTAGCACCTTCAGCAACGGCAGTTACACCATTTGCAATGAGTGCTTTTGCATCTTCTCCGTTCAATTCATTCTGTGTTGCGCATGGAAGAGCGATATCACATTTAACACCCCAAGGTGTTTTACCCGCCACATATTCGCATTTGTATTTATCAGCATATTCTTTGATACGACCACGCTTTACATTCTTCAAATCCATAATGAAAGCGAGTTTTTCTGCGTTGATACCATCTTTATCGTAGATGTATCCATCGCTATCAGAAGCAGTCACCACTTTAGCACCAAGTTGAGTTGCCTTTTCGATGGCGTACTGAGCTACGTTACCAGAACCAGAAACAACAACGGTCTTGCCGGTGAAGTTTTGGCCTTTAGTTCCGAGCATTTCAGCAGCGAAATAAACACAGCCGTAGCCTGTAGCTTCAGGACGAATAAGTGACCCGCCCCAGTTGCGGCCCTTACCAGTGAGAACACCAGTGAACTCGTTACGAAGACGCTTATACTGACCGAACATAAAGCCAATTTCACGACCGCCAACACCGATATCACCAGCAGGAACGTCTGTATCTGCACCTATATGGCGCGCTAGTTCGGTCATAAAGCTTTGGCAGAAAGCCATTACTTCACGATCGCTCTTTCCTTTAGGATCGAAGTCAGAACCACCTTTACCACCACCCATTGGAAGGGTTGTCAATGAGTTTTTGAAAATCTGCTCGAAGCCGAGGAATTTCAAAACAGACAAATTCACTGTTGGGTGAAAACGCAAACCACCTTTGTAAGGACCAATTGCCGAGTTGAATTCAACCCTGTAACCGCGGTTCACCTGAACCTCACCTTTGTCATCAACCCATGGCACACGGAAAATGAGCGTGCGCTCAGGCTCAGCGATACGCTGGAGGATTTTTGCAGTTTTATACTTAGGATTTTCTTCGATGTATGGAATAACCGCCTCGGCTACTTCGTGCACCGCTTGCAAAAACTCAGGTTCATTAGGGTTTTTGCCTTTGATATCTGCCATGAAGGCATCAATCTGCGCTTGAAACTTATTTGCCATTATGCAATTTGATTTGAAATGTTTAAATATGAAAACGGGGGCGAAAGTAATATTCGATTGTATGCCAACACTACAAAAAGTCCAATAATATTGGAAGAATAAGTAACCGACCGATGTGTACTACCGTTTAACTTGGCCCACAGTTTATAAAACCCTATAAATGAACAGAATCAGTAGCAAAATATCGTTAGCACTAATTTTAACGTGCAGCCTTTTCTTGAATTCTTGCAAAAAAGATGAGGAAACAGAAGAAAACGTAGTCACTGAAACCAATACACCAAGTCCTTCCATGTCCTGGAGTGCTTCTGCCGGACTAGTAAGTTTCAATGCGGATACAACAACATACAATTATGATTTTGATTCGGCAACCGGCTTGCATGTGTTATCCGCTGAAAATGCCAGCGGCGGGGTCATGACATTTATGCTGGCCGATATCACTCCCGGAAATCACGAAGTAGATTTTGACAGTACAATCGTCATTTGGCAGTCTGGCGCCAATTTGTACAATGGCGGATTCAATCCTCAGGGGTTCATCAACATTACTGACACTACAAATCAACGAATTACTGGAACCTTCGCGGCCACTTTGTTTAGTTTCACAACAGCAACAGAAATAGAGTTTTCCTCAGGGTCGTTCAATAAACTTCCTATTTTCAATTAAGCTTTAAAACAAATTCAGGGATAGGATTTGTAACGAAATTTTTCGAGGAATTTGGGTTAGAATTTCCAATCTAAGCCGATGGTCGGCAGGAATGGCAACTGATCAATTCTTTCGCCTGTGATTCTATCGATATAGAAAACGTTCGCCCTGTTGTATGTGTTCGTTGCACCTACGTTGACTTCTAAAGCCGTATCGTTCTTGAATTTGATCGTTCTTTTTAAGTTGACATCCAATCTGTGGTAGTAAGGCAATCTGCCTCCATTAAGTTCGGCATATTGGACACTAAGGAATTGACTGTTATTGGCCACGTAATCAAGGCTAATACCATTGGAAACATCCTGACCATTATAGAATCCTTGTGTTTGGGTGAATGGCAACCCGCTACCTAAATTCCAACGCATACTTACTTCGTAGCTCTTGTCTTTTCCAAACAAATATGTGCCCATAAGATTCAGGTTGTGACGACGATCGAAAACTGGCGCATAGTAAGCGAAACCATCCCAACGCTTCACCTTTGCGATTGAGTATACCAAATTAAAATAGTAACGTTTGTCCTCATATTTAAGCACCATGTCGGTACCATAAGCCTTTCCTGTTTCTATTACAAAATCCCTTCTCAGCTCTTCGGGCTGATCTTGATTTTCAGCGTTGTCTTCGAAAATTTTATTTCTATTCATATTGGTCAATTGACCAAAATCACGGTAGTAACCTTCAACATTTAAGTTCCAACGGTCAGTGATGTCAAATTCGAAACCAGCAACAAAATGATTAGCATGTTGCAACACATCGTTGACCTTTTCCTTTTCCAATTTGTCGTTCGTGAATTCAGTTTGCAAATTCTCAGGACCAGCGAGGAAACCATAGAAAAGATTCACTACATCACGGTCACTGTTCGTTGCCATAAGGTTTTGAGTATACCTTCCAGTTGCTGCTTTCAAGCGGAATCTTTCGGTGGCTTTGTACTTGATACCCAAGCGTGGTTCGGGAGAAAACACGGAAAGAGTTCCATAATACTGGAAACGGATACTTGGTTCTACAATCCATTTACCACGATTGAGTTTATAATCGAAAAAGAAATTTAGCTCAGTAGTGTTCTGCTGATACTGCACAATCTGTGCATTGTCGAGTAAAGCAAAAGTTTTGTAATCAGTAGAAAAACCAACCACTTCGATTCCATATCTCAATACATCATTCTTAATACCATATTTGAAATCCAATCCGAAGTTAAAACTGGTGATGCTACTTATTCTATCCGGATTGTTCTGTTCTTTCATCACAATATCGTATGCACTTCTGGCGAAATTTCCGCTTATAAGTACACCTGAACTAGATGGCACAACAACAAAATTTCCACCAGCACCATTATTGCTCCAATTGAGCGAAGCCAGCTTCTTGTAACTGGTTACTCCATCGTTGAAACTAAAACCAAACAAGTTGAACTTAGAACCATTTGCTCCGCTGAAAGAAAGTTTGCCATACAAATCGGTATAGTTAAATGGCAATCCTGCACCATCATTTACGTATGGATAAAGAGTCTTCGAGCTTTGGTCGAGATATGATCTTTTTGCAGAAAACACATATGATATACCACTACCATTATCTCTCAGTTTTTTGATCGGACCCTCAATTTGTCCTTTTATTCCGAATGGGTTTACACCAATATGGCCGTCAATTTCTTTTTTATTTCCATCGCGTGTGGTGATATCCATAATCGATGAAATCCTACCTCCAAATTGAGCACTAAAACCACCGGTGTATATATCTGCATTGGCAATGATATCGGTATCAAAAACAGAAAATAGCCCAATAGAGTGAAATGCATTGTAGACGATCATTCCATCTAGCAACACCTTATTCTGAACAGGAGAACCACCACGAACATATATCTGTCCGCCTTGGTCACCAGTGCTCACAAAACCTGGCAAGGTCGTAAGCGCCTGTGCCAAATCTGGTGCACCACCAACACTAGGTATACGCTTGATATCTTTTGTCCTCATTGACTCTACTGAAATGTTAACGTTGTTCAGTCGAGTGCTCTTTTCATCCGAAATTTCAATTTCACCAAGTATCACATCATCTTTCTCAAGAATATAATTTTTGGCGATCACTTTATCCTTCACAACAACAATCTCTTCTTTCACTGGCTTAAAGCCGAACTGGTTGATGACAAATGAGTAAGTGCCATCAGGAATTTTGGTGATGGAATAAAATCCATTTTCGTCAGTCTGAGCTCCATAGGCAGTTCCTTCCAAACCCACAAGAATGAAAATCATGGGCTGACCGGTTTCTGCATCCTTCACAAAGCCACGAATAGTGCCTTGAGACAACATATTAAACGTAGAAAACGTGAGCAATAAAAGCAGGCCTATTCTGGTCAGAAAATTCATCATACTATGCGGTCAAAATAAATTGAAGTGGCGAAAGTAAGGCGTGAGAGACGAGTCAATATGATCAAACTTAACAAAACCTTGGATTTATTGCCTGTCTGAGATTGATCCACGACAACTTGCGGGTTTGCGGATTTCACGCGTAATTTGAACATATTAAACATGTCAGAAGAACTCATCATATTTCCCAACGAACTGCCGTTACAAAGCTATCAGTCGCTTTACCTAAAAGTCTGCAATCAAATCGCGAAAGACTTCTATCCTTATGTTGAAATGTCAGCTCTTCCGGAGATACTCGAAGCATCATGGATTAAATCTGAACTGCAAAAAATGCTGACCATTTTAGTGCGAGATCAAGCTGGAGCATTGGGAGCTGTGATTTACAGAGTTGATCTCACAGAAAAAAATGTGCGAAAAACGATGAACTCCTCTACTGCCAGCGAAAAATTGGACGAACTCGCTGCAATGATTCTTAGACGGGAAGCCCAAAAAGTTTGGCTGCGCCATACATTAAAGTGACCAACTCTCAGGTATAATCTTTTTCCTAGACTGATATTCACAACAGCTTGCTATAAGTTGTGTCCCAAAAAGGATAACTTTCTTGTAAAGTAAACGTAACTTCGCAGACCCAATACTACAAGCAAAAAAGAATGGATAATCATTCATATCTAGGAAATAGCGACTTAAATGCTATTGACAATTTGTATCAGCAATACAAAGCAAATCCTGATTCTGTAGACGCTTCATGGAGAAGATTCTTCGAAGGTTTCGATTTTCAAAAAGCGGAATTCTCGCAGATGCCTGACAGCTCAGGCATGCCGGCCGTGGCAAGCACTGAAGTGATCAAAGAATTTAAGGTGATCAATCTCATCAACGGATATCGTCAGCGTGGACACCTTTTTACGGAAACCAATCCCGTTAGAGAAAGAAGAAAACATACTCCGACTCTTGATCTCGCAAATTTCGGCCTAACCGAAGCCGACCTCGATACCGTTTTTCAGGCCGGAAGCGAAATTGGCATTGGTCCTTCAAAGCTACGAGACATCATTGCGCACCTCAAAGATTGTTACTGCAAACACATTGGCGTTGAATATATGTATGTGCGCAATCCTGAGCGCGTGAATTGGCTGAGAGAAAGACTCGAAAAAGTAAACAAGACAAAATTCAGCACTGATGAAAAGAAACAGTTTTTGGAAATGGCCAGCAAAGCTTCTCTTTTCGAACAGTACATTCATAAAAAATTCGTTGGCGCAAAAAGATTCAGTGTTGAAGGTTGCGAAGCCGTTGTTCCAGCAATGGACTACATCGTGCGCCACGGAGCGGATATAGGAGTAAAGGAATTTGTAATAGGCATGGCCCACCGCGGCCGACTGAATGTGCTTACCAACATTATGGCCAAGCCATATGAGCAAGTTTTTTCCGAATTCGAAGGACTTGAATATGATGAAGACGGCACTTTTGATGGCGACGTAAAATATCACTACGGCTATTCTAATGATATCACAACGGCCAGTGGCAATGATGTGCATCTGACCCTTTGCCCGAACCCTTCGCACCTTGAGGCTGTGAACCCAGTAGTGGAAGGACTTTCGCGCGCTAAGATTGATAACTACCTAAAAAGTGAAGATAAAATTGTTCCCGTACTCGTGCATGGTGACGCCGCTATCGCCGGACAAGGAATCGTGTATGAAGTGGTTCAAATGGCCCTGCTCGATGGTTATCGCACAGGTGGAACTATTCATATTGTAACCAACAATCAGGTGGGATTCACAACGAACTATCTCGATGGTCGTTCGTCAACATATTGCACAGACGTAGCAAAAACCACGTTGTGCCCAGTCTTCCATGTCAACGCTGATGACGTAGAGGCAGTGATAGAAACCATGAAAATTGCCCTCGAATACAGAATGCAATTCAAGATGGACGTTTTCGTGGATCTTCTTGGATATCGCAAATACGGTCATAACGAAGGTGATGAACCAAAATTTACGCAGCCTACACTTTACAAACTCATCGCTTCTCACCCTTCATTGCGTGAGATATATATGAATCAGCTCATCGCAGAAGGCACTATTGACGCAGCTTATGCGGAGAAAGTGAAAAAAGAATTCGAAGCGATGCTCGATACAAAACTTGAGATTGCCAAGACAATGAAAATGGCACATGTGAAACATTTTCTAGAAGATACGTGGAAAGGAATTCGCAAAGCCAAAGACGAAGATTTTGATCAGAGTATAGATACTGGCTACGATCAGAAAAAACTGATTGAGCTTGGTAAAAAAATCAGCACGTTGCCCGAAGGCGAAAAGTTCATCCCCAAGACGGCGAAGGTTTATGCTGACCGTCTCAAAATGATCGAGGAAGATAAGCTAGACTGGGCCATGGGAGAGCTCCTTGCTTACGGCACTTTGCTGTCTGAAGGTCATCCGGTGCGTATTAGCGGTCAAGATGTTGAAAGAGGAACATTCTCACATCGTCATGCTGTTGTTAAAACAGATGAAGATCAAGAGAAAGAATTTATCACACTCAACAACATTGCTCCAAAGCAGGGTCCTTTCACTATCTATAACTCATTACTTAGTGAATATGGCGTACTTGGATTCGACTACGGATATGCATTTGGAACACCGCAGGGTCTCACAATTTGGGAAGCTCAATTTGGTGACTTCAACAACGGCGCCCAAATCATGATTGACCAATTTATTAGCGCTGCAGAAGACAAATGGCGCACCATGAACGGCATCACCATGTTGCTTCCTCACGGCTACGAAGGGCAAGGAAGTGAGCACAGTTCCGGACGCTTAGAAAGATTCCTTCAGCTTTGCGCTGAATTGAATATGCAAATCTGCAACTGCACCTCACCAGCAAACTTTTTCCATTTGTTGCGCCGGCAAGTTCACAATGATTTCAGAAAACCACTCGTAGTTTTTACTCCCAAAAAACTCCTCCGGTATCCGAAAGCCGTTTCTTCGATGAAAGAACTTGCATCCGGTAAATTCAACGAAGTAATAGATGACACGACGGTATCGAAAAAAGAAGTGACTACCATCGCATTCTGCAGCGGTAAAGTGTATTACGAAATTTTGGAGCAAAAAGAAAAACAAGGAATCGGTGAGGACCTTGCTGTAGTGAGGTTAGAGCAACTTTATCCGCTGCCGGAAAAACAGATCCGAAAAATCATTTCCGGATACAACAAAAACGCAAACCTTGTCTGGGTTCAGGAAGAACCTGAAAACATGGGAGCATGGAGCTACATCATGAGAATGCTGCGAGACCTGAACTTCGAAGTGGTTTCACTTCCTGCCTCTGCGTCTCCGGCAACAGGCTCACCAAAAGTGCACGAAAAACGAATGAATGATATGATGTCGCGACTCTTTGCATTTAGCAAAGTGAAAGCTTGATATTTCTCAATTATTGAAAAGCCCCATCATTCTGTTGGGGCTTTTTTTATTGCGATGAAATGATCAATTTTTATTTTGCAACTCCATTGAGAACCTTGTATAGTTGTTCTGCGCTGAAAAAAGTTTCTCAAATTGTTTTCTTGAATTGGTGCGCATTTCATTCTGAAGCTTCGGAGATGCGAATAAACTTTGAAGTGCTTTGGTCAATTCTTCATCACTGAAATCAACTGAAATCAATGCTCCTGTTTGTCCATTGACAACCGCTTCAGGTGTGCCGTTGACTGCTGTTGCAAGAGCTGGAATACCATGTGAAAAAGCTTCCATGATTGTCACAGGCAAACCTTCCACAAGACTTACATTGACAAATAAATCAATATGATGTTCAGAATAGTATTTCCTGATATCAGCATTGTTTGTTTGACCCATCAACACAAACTCCACTAAAGGCGAAGTCACTGAATCTTCAGCCTGTTTCCTCAAAACGCCATCTCCAAAGTGAATCCAGCGAATTTTTCTCTTCAAAAGAGAAAGCGCTGCTCCTAATCGATGTAACCTTTTGTTTTCATCAAAACCCGAACATGTTGCAATCACAATTAAATCATCGGAATCACGATCAGGCGGATTTAATCCAAAATCATCAACACCAAGATAAGCGACATCCACATGAGGTTTACCATGACATTTTGCATCGAGATATTTTTTGCCGTGATCAGTGATACTGTAAATCGTTCCTACATGTTGTTGTTTGAAATTCTTAAATGGCGGTATCAAAAAAACTTCATTGAGCAAACCCCAATCTTCATGATACAAATCGAGTGAATGAGCACGCGCCGCAAACGAATCAATGAACGCACGGGATTTCATAATCGCTAAACACAACGCCGAATTGCTAAACCAATAAGAGTAAAAAGTAGTGTCTGTTTTATTTAGATTTTTACTTTTTAAAAAATCATTCAAGCCATTTCCCAGAGCGAGTTGTGTTGCGAAAATTGAAAAATTTCTTCTCAAATCTTTTAAAAACGTCATCTTATTGTGCGTTCTGAAAAACTCAAAAACAAATGCCTGAAGGAAGTTTGCAACAATCACCAACTTACCAGCAGGGCGAATATGCTGATTGAGATTGATAATCTCAACATTAGGAGGTAATTCAAATGAAGGACTTTCTGCTTTTCCAAAAAAATCATGCGGATAGATATACACCTTGTCAAATTTCTCGGCGAGGTACTTCAATTCATGCGCGACATACTGTTCCTTCTTCAAAAAAGGAAACTGTTTGGTCAACATGATGAGATTTTTCTTATTCATAAATCAATTTTTCCGCAAGTCGTAAAATGTAATTTCAATCAGGTTTTATTAGTCTTCAAAATTGCTCAATCGTGATGATGTGATGAAGGAGGTCGTTTCAATTTACCAACATCATGACAATTCTATTTTGGCCAAAGAGATGATAATCCAACACTTGTTAGCCCTCCTGGAAAATAATTCTTCACAAACATTGCGTAAAAAACATGTTCGAAGTTATGTGTTTATTAGAAGTTCTATCGCAGATTTGTACCTCAATTCAAAACACTTCCGTTGAGACGGAAAAAACGATCTGAATATGCCAAAAGTGGAAATGAAAGTGCCCTCACCAGGTGAGAGTATCAGCGAAGTAATCATCGCCAATTGGTTGGTGAAAAATGGCGACTACGTTGAGAATGGCCAAGTAATAGCAGAAATAGATAGCGACAAAGCGACCCTTGAGCTCGCAGCAGATAACAGCGGTGTAATCACTATAGTTGCCAATGCTGGCGATACTGTTGCGGTTGGAGCTGTGGCTTGCTCGATAGATACTTCTGCGGAAAAACCAGCTGGTGCGCCCGCCAAGGAAGAGAAAAAGACAGCTCCAGCAAAAGTTGAAGCCGCTCCGAATCCTATGCCTGTAGCTGCCGCTGCCAGTTATGCTTCAGGCACACCTTCTCCTGCTGCCGCTAAAATCATGACAGAAAATGGCATTTCTTCGGCTCAAGTAAACGGGACAGGTCCCGGTGGTAGAATTACCAAAGGTGATGTCATTGCAGCTATGGCTTCCGGTTTTGATAAAGGCGCAGTGCCACAGCGCGCTGGTGCGAGAGTTGAGCGCCGCGAAAAAATGACCAATCTCAGGAAAAAAATTGCTGAAAGATTGGTGAGTGTGAAAAACACAACGGCTATGCTCACCACTTTCAATGAGGTGAACATGAAACCAATCATGGATTTGCGCGCCAAATACAAAGACACTTTCAAAGAAAAACATGGTGTAGGACTTGGTTTTATGTCATTCTTTACTAAAGCTTGCAGCGAAGCGCTTTTTGCATTTCCTGCTGTGAACGCGCGTATTGAGAATGGCGAAATTGTTTTTCATGATTACACCGATATCGGGATAGCAGTTTCCAGTCCTAAAGGCCTCATGGTGCCTATTGTGAGAAACGCGGAAATGATGGGACTTGCAGACATCGAAAGAAATATTGGTGATCTTGCTAAAAAAGTGCGTGATGGCAAAGTAACTGTTGATGATATGCAGGGCGGCACATTCACCATCACAAATGGCGGTGTTTTTGGATCCATGCTTTCAACACCAATCATCAATCCTCCACAGAGCGCAATTTTGGGTATGCACAACATCGTTGAGCGCCCAGTTGTTGAAAATGGTCAGGTCGTAATCCGCCCTATCATGTACGTTGCACTGAGCTACGACCATCGCATTATTGATGGAAAAGAAAGTGTAAGCTTTTTGGTGAAGGTGAAAGAGATGCTCGAAAACCCTGAAAGAATGTTATTCGGAGGCAAAACAGCCGAAGAAATTCTGCTTGGACTATAAAATTTCCTCACATAAAAACAAGACGGGCCGCTGGATGCGGCCCTTTTTTATGTCCGTATTGAACCTTGTAGCAGATCAAGTGTACCGCCAACAGAATCCTCATCCATCATTTCTGTTGAACCAAAATCACAACACATGACCAACAAAACAATCCCATTCTTTTCAGCAATCCTGCTTGCGCTCTTCTCGACAATGTTGTTTTCTTGTTATAACAATGGGAAAGCCAGGGCAGATTATTCTAATCAGCATTTACTTTTTGAACCGGTAAAAGATAAAGCGGCACTTCCTGAAAAAAAGATTCCGTCGGATTTGACTGAAAAAAAATCCACAGAAAAATACCAGGAATTCACAGAAAACACATTTGAAGAAGCTTTAGAAAATCCGCTATCCACCTTCAGTGTTGATGTTGACAATGCATCATATACCAATTGCAGAAGATTCCTGAATAGCGGCTCTTTGCCTCCAGCAGATGCTGTGCGTGTAGAAGAATTCATCAACTATTTTGATTATGAATATCCAAAACCTGAGGATGATTTACCGTTCTCTGTTTACACTGAACTGACGACCTGTCCATGGGATATTTCGCATCAGCTCGTCATGGTAGGTCTTCAGGGAAAAGAAGTTAACACTGATCAGGCCGGTCCGAATAACCTTGTTTTTCTTATCGATGTAAGCGGCTCTATGGGAGCTCCTGACAAACTTCCATTGGTTCAGGAAGGCCTGGTGAAAATGGTCAATGAACTTGGCGAAAATGATCGTGTAGCGATTGTCACGTATGCCGGAGAGGCGGGTGAGTTGCTAAGCTCGACGCCATGCAGCAAAAAATCAGAGATTATCAATGCCATTGAAAAATTGATGTCCGGGGGATCAACCAACGGCAGCGGTGGAATCCACAAGGCTTATGAAATAGCAGAGCACAACAAAATAGAGAACGGTAATAATCGCATCATCCTTTGCACTGATGGTGATTTCAATGTTGGCATCACAGATTTAGATCACCTTATCAAACTCATTGAAAAAAAACGCGAAACCGGAATTTTCCTTACAACATGCGGCTTCGGAAGTGGCAATTATCAGGAAGAAACCATGGAACGCCTCGCTGACAAAGGCAATGGTGTATGCTACTACATCGACAGTCCAAAAGAAGCAAAAAGAGTTTTCGTTGAAGGCTTAAACGGCACACTTCACACCATCGCAAAGGATGTCAAAATACAGGTAGAATTTAACCCGCTTTATGTAAAATCATACCGTCTCATTGGTTATGAAAACAGGGCTCTTGCCGATGAGGACTTCGACAACGATTCAGTTGATGCTGGCGATATTGGATCTGGACATACAGTGACTGCCCTTTACGAAATTGTTCCTTCTTACGGACAAATTTCCTCCGAAAGAATGGAAAAACAACAAGTCGCCCTCAGCGAGAAAGCCAAAAACAGCGAGGATGTGCTTACACTCTTGTTGAGGTATAAAGAACCCAAAGGGTTAAATAGTCAATTGCTTTCAACCACAATTGAGCGCAATCAGCTTTCCAAAATCATGAGCAACAATATGCGTTGGGCAAGTGCTGTGGCTTCATTCGGCATGCTGCTCCGTGAATCGAAATACAAAGGAAACTCCTCTTTTAAGAGTACAGAACTTATGGCGTCAGGCGTTCATCCGGACTTTATGGACGAAAACAAAAAAGAATTTCTTGAATTGGTGCAAAAGGCTGCTGGATTTGTGACGGCTAAAAAATAGTATGCGCGTTGTTCCGGGCCGGGCCACTATCGCTAAGATTGTGGCCCGGCTTTGTTTTTTATAAAGAATGATTCCAACCTGATGGATATCTGATTGATCAACTCCAATTAATCAGCAAACACCTTCATTATCAAGCCCTACGATAATTCAGCATTTCAGTTGAAAAAAAACGAATGTATAGCTGAGATTGACCACGTGGCGTCTAATTTTACACCGTTTTCATAAACCCCAAAGGACCTGTATGGAAAATAACCCATCAATGTTTTCTCAATACTTCCCCATCGTTGTGATGGCGGTCGTTGCATTAGGATTTGTAGTAACAACATTGCTTGCAACCCACTGGCTGGGCCCTAAGCGCAAAACAAAAATCAAATCTGATCCTTTCGAATGTGGCGTGGAAGTTCAAGGAAATGCGCGCACACCATTCTCCATCAAGTACTTTTTGGTTGCAATTCTATTCGTGCTCTTCGATGTTGAAGTAATCTTTATGTACCCTTGGGCTGTGAACTTCAAAGAACTGGGAGTGTTTGGCTTGATAGAGATGTTCACATTTATGGGGCTGATGATCGTTGGTCTAGTTTACATCATCCGCCGCGGTGCGCTCAAGTGGGAATAATTTTAAACTTATTGAAAAATGACTACTACAGTAGATATCAAAAGTGATTACAAACCGGAAGGCCTCGAAGGTCAGGGCTTCTTCGCCACCAGCCTTGATAAGGTTGTTGGATTGGCTCGTGCCAATTCACTATGGCCTCTCCCCTTCGCAACTTCATGTTGTGGTATTGAATTCATGGCTACCATGGCATCACACTACGACCTATCACGATTTGGCATGGAGCGTTTGAGTTTCTCGCCTCGTCAGGCTGATTTGCTTATGGTAATGGGAACAATCTCGAAAAAAATGGGACCTATCCTGCGTCAGGTTTATGAGCAAATGGCTGAACCGAAGTGGGTTCTCAGCATGGGTGCATGTGCAAGTTCCGGTGGTATTTTCGATACCTATTCTGTTCTTCAAGGCATTGACAGAATTATTCCTGTGGATGTTTACATCCCTGGTTGTCCGCCAAGACCGGAACAAGTACTCGACGGAATTCTTAAAATACAGGAGCTCGCCAAATCTGAAAGCAGGAATAGAAGAGAGTCTCCAGAATACAAAGCAATGTTGGCTAAATACGGACTAGAATAATGCATCATCAGGTTCATCCTTCCGCTTCTGCATCTGCAATCGAACTCCACGATAAGATCAAAGAAGCCATCGTATCAAAATTTCCGGAAGCATTGCTCCGCTCGCAAATTGATTACGACTTTCCGGTTTTTATCATTGAAAAAAACAAAACACACGAAGTGTTGGAGTTTTTGAAAAATGATGCAGCCTTGGCCTTTAGTTTTCTTACCACTATGTGCGGAATCCACTTTCCAGAAAACAACGGTGAAGAGTTCGCATTGATGTATCAGCTTCACAACATGCCAAGCAATTGGCGCATTCGCATCAAGACGTTCATGAGCGAAAAAGACCTTGTGATGCCTACTGCAACGGATATCTGGAAAGCTGCCAACTGGATGGAAAGAGAAGCTTTTGACTTCTATGGCTTCAAATTCTCAGGACATCCTGACTTGAGACGAATTCTCAACATGGATGAAATGAATTACCATCCTTTGAGAAAAGAATACGGACTGGAAGATGCCGGTCGCGATGATAAACAAGATAAATACTTTGGACGCTAATACATGAAAGGAACTTCAGGCAATATCGGACAGACTTTCGCCACAGCAACGGAAGTCAGCGAGCAGAAAGATTATTCCATTCTCAATCTCGGTCCAACGCACCCTGCAACACACGGCATTTTTCA
>Ga0075163_10000196_pt1 | contig 72277 bp, 74 predicted proteins | sample JI1023141ADNA_FD_71478 | JGI IMG/M metagenome (GOLD analysis project Ga0075163, IMG submission 71478) | Wastewater effluent complex algal communities from Wisconsin, to seasonally profile nutrient transformation and Carbon sequestration -... | ecosystem: Engineered > WWTP > Effluent > Algae... | reverse complement strand
CCGTCGGGCAGGGCACGGGTGAGCATGTCGAGGACGGGCGGCAGGGCCAGTTGCTGGCGCGCCAGTTCGCCGACGTGGCGCAGCAGTTCGGCGCTGCGCAGGAGGGTTTCGCGCTGGGCCTGCTGGGGCGCGGCTTTCTGCTGCAGCGCGCGCAGGGCGGCCTGCGCCTGCGCGGCGCGCTGGTGCAGCATGAGGGTGGGTGTGACGGCCAGCGCGGCAAGCAACACGAGCAGCAGCGCGATCCATCCCAGCACCTTGCGCTGGCCGCTGGCGCTGGCGCGCTGGCGCGCGGCTTCGCCCCAGCCGCGCAGCACCAGCGGCACGGTGGGCGCGGCGGCGGTGGCTGCGTCGGCGGGCAGCAACCAGATTTCGGCCTGCTCGTCCAGGCCGGCGCGCTGCAGGACGGCCTGCCCTTGCTGGCGGGAAGTGAGGGCCAGATCGACCTGCATGAGATCGCCCTCGCCCACCCTGGCGCGCCAGCCATGGACGGTCTGATCGACAGGGAAGGGCGTGGACGACAGCACTTCGAGCCGCACGGCCTGGGCGAGATCGTCGGCGCTCAGGCTGGGGAGCACCAGGTGGCGTTCCAGCACTTCGTCAGGTGAAATTTCGGCCGCCGCGACGCCGGCCTCGGGCGACTGGAACGGCCCGTTCAGTCGCGTGGCGAGTTCCTGGCGCACGCTCCAGTAGCTGGCCTGGCCGTCGCGGCCCACCAGCCGCACCGGCACGGCGGGCGCCAGGGCGCGCAGGGCCGGGCGCGCCAGCAGCCATTGCCCGGCCGCGCGCCATTGGGCAGGCCACCGGGCAAGGTCGAGGCCGAGCAGACGAGTGTCACTGGAGAGTTGAGCAACCATGTGGAACGTTGATCAGGGCAGCGCCCTCGTCATGAGGAAGCAGCACCCGCGGAAAGCAACTGCCGCGACTGGCGCAGAAAGCGCCACGGCAAAAGGTGCACGGGGTCGGTGGCAAGAGATACATCACGCGTGAGGACCAGTATTCTGCCTGCATCCAGAGGAACGCTGGCGCGCAGCCGGTAAAGTTCGGTGCCGCCGCCCCCGGACGATGTCGTGAATCGGCCGTCGAGAAAGCTGCTGTCCACGCCGGGTTGGCCGGCGGCGCGCTGGGCGGCGAAGCGCGCGATGCGGCCGGGATCGCCGGGGGCCAGCGCGGCCAGCACGTCGGGCGGCGCGGCCAGGGCGTTGACCTTGCCGGTGCTCAGGTCGGCGCTGACCAGGGGGGCGATGCGGGCGTACAACGTGTAGTCGACGCCGGGCACGAGCATCAGGTCCTCGGGGGCTTCGAACCTGCGCTGCTGGCTGAGGGCGGCCGCGGCCGGGCTGGTGGGGTCGACGGGCGGACGCTCGCCGCGCCATTGCACCAGTTGCCGCGCCAGCGCTTCGGCCGCGCCGGGTGCCAGGCCGCCAGCGTTGTGCAGCATCTGGGCCAGCAGCGGGACGTCGGCGCCGTTGAGGGAGATGAGCCCGTCGAGGGGCGCCGCCTCGACCTGGATGGCCACGCCTTGATAGACGATGGACGCGGTCTGCACGCCGGCGGGCCGACGGGCTTCGGCCAGCAGCGCCTGCAGCGCGATGTGGATGGCGCCGTCGCCCAGCGCCTGGCCGACGGCGGCGTCGCGCTGGACCGAGGCGGTGTCGATCTGGGCACGGGTGGTCTGGCTCAGGCCGGCCGCCAGCAGGCTGAGCGCGGCCACGATCCAGAGCACGGCGACCAGGGCCACGCCGCCATGCCGGGCGGGCAGGCGGCGCGGTGCGCGGACGGCCGGGGCCCTCAATCGCTGCCCCCGCCAAAGGTGGAGCGCACGGCCGACGGGTCGCTGATGTAGTTGGCGGACACCGGCAGCACCATCGGCGGCCAGGGCGCGTCGGCGGCGCCGAAATCGATGCGCACGGCATCGGGCAGCAAGGGTGTGCGAGACACGGTCAGCGGATCGACCTGCGTGGGCGGCCAGGCGGGCAGCCAGGCGCCACTGGCGGGATGCCGGTAGCTGAGCCGCGGTTGGACCGTGGTCGATGCCAGCGGCTGCGCCGCGGCCGCTCCCCATTGATCGAAGGTGGCCGCGCCATTCCAGGGCGCGTAGCGCAGCACCCAGCGGGGCTGCCCATCGACGGCTTCGACGGCCAGGCGCAGGTAGTGACGCCCGCCGACACCGAAGCGCGCGGGCATGATGCCGATCCACTGGACCGCGCCGGCGTCGCCGAGGAAGAAGGGCATCTCGGGCGGCAGCGCGGCTTGCAGCACGCGCACCCGGCGAGCGGATACCTGGTCGAACGCGCCGTTGAGGAATTGCCAGGCGAGGCGATAGTCCTCGGCCTGCGCGATGCGCTGGTCCACCCGCTCTTCGGTCTGGCCCATGGCGCGCATGGCGCCGGTCAGCACCACCATGAGAATCGAGAGCAGCGACAGGGCGATCAGCACCTCGATCAGCGTGAAGCCGAGCCGGCGCCGGGCGCGCAACGGCGATCGATCGTGGCGGCGTCTCACAGGCCGCCCCCCCGAGGCGGCAGGGTCTGGGCTCGCAGGCTGGTCAGCACGAATTCGCGCAGGGCCGTGCCGTCGGCCCATTGCACGGTCACGCGGACCTCGTGCAGGCGGGGCGCCTTGAGCACGGCATCGGCCGGCGCGGCATAGGGCTGCGAGTCGATCTGCCACGCATAGCCGCCGCCCTCGCCTCGCTCGTGCAGGCCCTCGGGTGGCACGCCGGGCTGGGCCGCGAGCAGGGAGTCGGCCAGCAGCATGGCGCGCTCGCGCCCGACCAGTTGCCCCACGTGCCGCGCGTCGCCGCCCATCACGCGGTAGAGCAAGCCCAGCGCCAGGGCCATGATGGCGAAGGCGACGAGGATCTCCAGCAGCGAGAAGCCGCGGGCGTGACGAGCGGTCATGGCGCGATGGCCTCCTGCTCGACACGGCCGGTGAACCAGTCCACGCGCAGGCGCACGCCGCTGCCCGAGGGGCGAACGATGTCCACGCTGCCGCCGGAGGCGCCGCCGCGCGGCAGGAAGCGGATGGACAGGCTGCCGTCGGCGCCCGCCTCCTCCGCCGCCATGACGGCGTGCAGGGCCAGGGGCTCGGGGACCTCGTGGCGCGCACCGCCCACGACGCCGAAGGTGCGCGACGGCAGGTGCACGGCGAAGCGCGTCTCCGTGCCCTGGCTCTGCGCCAATTGCCGCGCGGCGCGCATGTCGGTGAGGACGGCGCGCACGGTGTCGCGGTATTGCGCCGATTCGTGCAGGCGGCCGAAGGCGATGGGCACGAGGCCGACCAGCAGTGCCAGCAGGGCGAAGACGACCAGCAGCTCCACCAGCGTGAAGCCGCGTGCCGTGCCGTGCCGGCCTTGCGAACGCGGATTCATCGATCGGGCCATGGCGGGGAGCCGCCGGCGCGCCAATTCAGTGGGGGTTGCGGACGTCGGCGTTCTCGCCCTCGCCGCCGGGCGCGTTGTCGCCACCGAGCGAGAGGATCTCGATGCCACCGTTGGGGCCGGGGTTGGCGTAGCGGTAGGGGTTGCCCCAGGGGTCGCTGGGCAGTCCGCCCTTCAGGTAGGGGCCGTTCCAGCCGCCGGCCGAGCCGGGCCTGGTGACCAGGGCCTGCAGGCCCTCGGCGTTGGTGGGGTAGCGGCCGACGTCGAGCTTGTAGAGTTCGAGCGACTTGTCCAGGTCGGAGATCTGGATCTTGGCGGTGCTGGACTTGGCGCCGCCCAGCTTGTTCATCACGGCGGGGCCGACCAGGCCGGCCAGCAGGGCGATGATGGCGATGACCACCAGCATCTCGATCAGGGTGAAGCCCTGGGCGGCGCGGCGGCCATCCAGTCGGCGCGAGCGGCGTGCAAGCCAGCGATTCATGTGTGTTCTTCCTTTCAAAACCAAATCATCAGCCGGCCAGGTCATTGACCGACAGGATGCCCAGCAGGATGGAGACGATGATGGCCGCGATGAGCACGCCCAGCACCAGGATCAGGATCGGCTCCAGCAGCGTCAGCGCGCGCTTGATGCCGGTCTCGACCTCGCGGTCGAGCACTTCGGCCAGTTCGGTCATCATGGGGCCGATGCGGCCCGTTTCCTCGCCCACTCGGACCAGATTGATGGCCAAAGGTTCAAAAACCTGGGTGGCCGCCATGGCATTGACCATGCGCGAGCCTTCCTTGACCAGGGGCGCCATCTTGCCCAGGGCGGCGCGCAGGTTGCCGTTGCCCACGGTCTCGGTGGCGATGTGCAGGCCGGTGAGCAACGGCACGCCGTTGCCCAGCAGGGTGCCGAGCGAGCGCGAGAACAGCGTCAGCTCATATTTATATAGCAAAGAACCCAGTATCGGTAATGACAAAACGCGGTTTTGCCACCAAATCCGGCCGCCGGGCGAACGCAGCCAGCGCGCTGCCAGCCAGCCCAGCACGAGCGCGGCGATACCCAGCGCCAGCCCGTACTGCCGGAACCCCTGCCCCAGCGTCATGACGATGCGCGTGGGCAGCGGCAGCGCGTCGCCCATGTCGGTGAAGAGCCGCTCGAACTGCGGCACGACGAAGCCGAGCATGCCCACCAGCGACAGCACCGCCACGCCCAGCAGGATGGCGGGGTACAGCGTGGCGGAGATCACGCTCTCGCGCAGCGCGCGCAGGCGCTCCATGTGCGCGACCAGGCGCTCCAGCACCTGCGACATCTGGCCGCTGGCCTCGCCCGAGCGCACCATGTTGATGTAGAAGTCGCCGAACAGATCGCGCCGCGTCGACAGCGCGCGGCTGAAGGGCGCGCCGCCCTTGACGTCTTCCAGCAGGCCCTGCAGCAGTTGCTGGACGCTGGGCTTGGCGCTCATCTCGATCAGCACGCGCAGGGCGTTGTCCAGCGCGAGGCCGGCGCGCAGCATGATGGACAGCTCGGAGGTCAGGGCCAGCACGTCGACCCGGTTGACCGGCCCCTTGGCCGGGCGCTGGCGCGCGCGGCCGGCGGGCAAGGCGCCGGCGGGCGCCTGAGTGGCGTCCTCGACCTTGATCGGCGTCAGACCACGCTCGCGCAACTGGCGCAACATGGCATCGGCGGCGGCGGCTTCGCCGCGCCCCTCGACCAGTTGCCCGTCGGCCTGGGCGGCGCGCCAGGCGAATTCAGGCATCGCTCTGGTCCTGGGTGACGCGCAGCACTTCGTCCAGGCTGGTCACACCGGCCGCCACCTTGCGCAGGCCGTCGTCGTACAGGGTGTACATGCCGGCCTTGATGGCGATGGTCTGCAGCGTGCTGGCGTCCATGCCTTGGAGGATGGCGCTGCGCATGGTCTCGTCCACCACCAGCAGTTCGTGGATGCCGGTGCGGCCCTGGTAGCCGGTGCCGCGGCAGTGCTCGCATCCCCGGGCCTCGTGGATGGGCGCGCCAGGCGCCACGAAGCGGTCGAGGCCGGAGCTTCGCAGCAATTCGGGCGCGGGTTGCACGGGCGTCTTGCAGTGCGCGCACAGGCGCCGCACCAGGCGCTGGGCCAGCACGCCGTTGACGGTGGAGGTGATGAGGTAGCGCTCCACCCCCATGTCCTGCATGCGCACCACGGCGCTGGCGGCGGTGTTGGTGTGCAGGGTGGAGAGCACCAGGTGGCCGGTGAGCGAGGACTGCACGGCGATCTGGGCGGTCTCGCCGTCGCGCATCTCGCCGATCATGATGATGTCCGGGTCCTGGCGCAGGATGGAGCGCAGGGCGTTGGCGAAGGTGAGGTTGATCTGGGTGTGGACCTGGATCTGGTTGATGCCTTCGAGCTGGTATTCGACCGGGTCCTCGACGGTGATGATCTTCTGCGTCGTCGAATCGAGCTTGGCCAGCGCGGCGTAGAGCGTGGTGGTCTTGCCCGAGCCGGTGGGACCGGTGACCAGCAGGATGCCGTGCGGACGGCCGACGAGGTGGTTGAAGCGGGCCAGGGTGTCCTTCTCGAAGCCCATGTCCTCGAGGCTGAAGCGCACGCTGGCGCGGTCGAGCACGCGCATGACCACGCTCTCGCCGTGCACGGTGGGGACGGTGGATACGCGCAGATCCAGCTCGCGCCCCTTGACGCGGGTCTTGATGCGGCCGTCCTGTGGCAGCCGGCGCTCGGCGATGTCCAGGTGCGCCAGCAGCTTGACGCGCGAGCTGACGGCCGCGCCCTGCTGGGCCGGCACGACCTCGCCAGGATGCAGCACGCCGTCCACGCGGTAGCGCACGTGCAAGCCGTCGTCGAAGGGCTCCAGATGGATGTCGGAGGCGCGCAATTCGATCACGCGGCCGATGATGGCGTTGACCAGGCGGATGACCGGCGCCTCGCTGGCGAGGTCGCGCAGGTGCTCGACGAAGTCACCGGCGTCGCCCTCGGCGTCGCCTCCGCCCTCCTCGCCATCCGCGCCGGCCTCGGCCTCGTCCAGGTGGCGCCGCAGCGCCTTGTCGATGTCGGAGGCCAGACCCACGGCCGGCCGCACCCGCAGCCCGGTGGTCAAGTGCAGCGCCTTGACGACGAAGGCATCCTGCGGCGCGCGCATGACCGCTTCGAGGCTGCCGCCGTCCACGCGCAGCGGCAGCACGCGGTGGGCCTTGAGGAACTCGGGCAGCAGCCCACCCAACTCGGGCAACACGTCCGGGAAGGCTTCCACCGGCACGAAGGGCAGTTGCAGGTGCTCGGCCAATGCGCGGGCGGCGTCGATCTCGGACACCAGCCCCAGGCTGACCAGCACGCCGTCGAGCGCGCCGCCCATCTCGCGCTGCGCGGCCAGCGCGCGTTCCATGTCGCGCGGCGTCAGCTTGCCGGCATGCACCAGCAGCTCGCCGTATTCGGGCCAATGCACCGTGGGCGCGGATGGGCTGGCAGGGCGCGCCAGGGTGTCGGGAGAAGTCAATCGGGGTTCCGTCATGGCAATGAACTGCTCCTGGATTCTAAGATGCCGGCCTTCGCGGGCGGGGTCAGCCCTCGCCCCGCCCGCCGAAGGGGCCGGCCTGCACCCGCCGGGTGAAGCGCTCGCGCAGATCGGACACGGGCTTCTCGAAGCCGTGGAACACCAGCGCCGACAGGATGAGCACCAGTGCCACCCAGGCCAGGACCACCCAGCCGACGATGGGGCCGATGTCCACGCCCAGCGCCTTGAGCGTGTACACCATGGCCAGCATCAGCGGCATGTGGCACAGGTAGATCGAGTAGGAGTAGTCGCCGATGCGGCCGGCCAGCCAGCGCACCCAGTCGGCGCCGCCCTGGCGATTGGCGAGCCAGGGCAGCAGCAGCACCGTGCCGACGCCGGGCGCGACGATGAGCGCGAGGTCGTTGAAGCGTCCGTCGGCGAAGCCGCGCCAGTCGATGAGCATGAAATAGAACATGGCGGCGGCCGCGCCCAACATCAGCAGGGCGCCCAGCACCGCCTTGCCCCCCTGCCAGCGCCCCCACCAGGCGGGGTGCCAGCGGTTGAGGATGGCCGCCGCCACGCCATAGCCGGTGGCGTCCAGATGCATGACGGTGACGCGGCGGACGTGGTCGTCCCATTCGAAGAAGTGCGCCGGCGGCACCGCCATCAGGCTGCGCAGCACCGAAGGCAGCAGGATGAGCAGCCCGGCCGCGGCCCAGAACAGGTGGCGGCGATCCAGCCGGGTCAGGAAGGCGACGCAGCCCAGCAGCAAGGGCATCAGGAAATAGAACCACTCGTCCAGCGCCAGCGACCAGGCCTCGGCGAAGAACAGCGGCTTGGCCTCGGCCCAGGCCAGGTTCTGCGAGAACACGGCGAACGACCAGGCAAAGTGCCCTTCCTCGATGCCCCACCACGCCAGCGCGGCGTTGATGGCCAGGAACAGGTAATAGTTGGGAACGGTGCGGAACCAGCGCCGCAGCCAGAAATCGCGCGCGCTGGCCCACCAGCCGGCCCGGGCCTCGAAGCTGCGGATCATCATCGATCCGATCAGGAATCCGCTGAGCACGAACAGCCACTCGATCGAGAACACGGCGCAGGCGCTCAGCGCCGCGCGCCAGCCCTCCCACCGGGAAAGGCCGGTGGAGAGGAAGAAGCCGATGAAGCCATGGTTCATCAACACCACGGTGATGGCCACGGAACGGAGTGCGTCGAGACCGAAATTGCGCTGGTAGCGGGGCGCGGAGGACGTCATGGAGAAGCGGAGGAATCGGGAATTCGGGTCGGGCCGGACCGCCATGCCCGCCAGGCCGGGGACCGCCACAGGCGCAGCAGGCTGCGAGCATGCCACAGCAGGTGCCGCGCCTCGCGCCGGCTGGCGCGCTGGGCCGCGTGCTCGACCACGGCGCCGTCGGCGCGCGCCAGCCGCCAGCCGGCCAGTTGCAGCCGCAGGCACAGGTCCACGTCCTCGCAGTACATGTGAAAGCCTTCGTCGAAGCCATGGATGCCGGCGTAGGCGGTCCGGCGCAGCAGCAGGAAGGCGGCGTTGACCCAGTCGGGCCGCTGACCTTCGCCAACCTCGGCCGGCCGGCGCAGCACGTGGCGCGCCAGCAGCCGGGCGGGAGTGGGCAGCAGGCGCTCGTGGTCCTGCCGGCGGCCCGCGGCGTCGAGCTGAACGGGGTACACGGCGCCGGCCCGGGGATCGGTTTCGAGCACGGCCGCCATGGCGCCCCAGGGCTCGGCGCGCCACCGCAGATCGGGGTTGAGCACGGCGAAGAGCGCGCTGGCGCCGTGCCGGCCGTCCCGTTCGAAGGCGCGGTTGTGGTTGGTGCCGAAGCCGGCGGGCGCGGCGTTCTCGGTCACGTCCAGATCGAATGGCCAATCCCGCGCGCGCAGCCGGACGGTCAGGCCAGGTTCGGGCAGGTTCAGCGTGACGATGACGCGCCGCGGGCGGTGCCCGCCGGTCTGCGCCAGTTGGGCCAGCAGCCCCTCGACCTGCGTCCCGTGCCCATGGCTGACGATGGATGCCGTGATGTCCACGCTTGGCGGCCGCGCGTCAGCCCGGGATCTCGGCACGCGCCAGCGGCACGCCGGCGCGGTCCTTGGCGGACAGCAGCGGCTCGATGATGCCGTGCGCGGCCAGCGGCCAGTCGATGCCGATGTCGGTGTCGTTCCAGGCGATGCAACGCTCGTGCTCGGGCGCGTAGTAGTCGGTGGCCTTGTACAGGAAGTCGGCCGATTCGCTGAGCACGACGAAGCCGTGGGCCATGCCGGCGGGCAGCCAGAGCTGGCGCTGGTTGTCGGCCGTCAGTTCGACGCCCACCCAGCGCCCGAAGGTGGTCGAGCCCCGACGGACGTCGACCGCCACGTCGAACACCGCGCCCTGTGTCACGCGCACCAGCTTGCCCTGGGGTTGGCGCACTTGGTAATGCAGGCCGCGGAGCACGCCCCTGGCGGAGCGGCTGTGGTTGTCCTGCACGAAGTCGATGTCCAGCCCCGTGGCGGCGGCGAAGGTGCGGCGGTTGTAGCTTTCCATGAAGAAGCCGCGAGTGTCTCCAAAGACCTTGGGTTCGAGGATAAGAACGTCCGCGATGGCGGTGGGAATGGCTTGCATGCTCTGGGGTGTCACTCAAGGGAAGGGTTCTCGTTCACGTGGAATTCGGTGCGCCACCGGGCCACCACTTGGTCCGGATAGCCCCGCGTGAACTGGCGTGGCCACGGGTAGGCCGCATTGCCCGTCCCGTCACGCAGTTTGATTTTGCTCGTCGGGCACAGGAATCTGGCGGGCACACCGCCAACGACCGTGTGCGGCTCGACATCCTTACCGACACAGCTGTGTGCGGCGACCAGCGCGTGTGTCCCGACTTTGACACCTGGAAGGATGACGGCCATCGTGGCAATCGCTGCATAGTCACCGATTTCCGACCCCATGCACAGGTTGCTGGGAGGATGAGGGTCATTGGTGAAGACGACGTACGGAAAAACCCAGACAAAGTTTCCGATCTTCGTGCCGTGCGCGACAAATACATTGCTGTGCATGCGCGTGAAATCGCCGATTTCGCAATGACCCTGAATGTCGCCAAGGGTGCCGATCTGAAGATGTCTGCCAGCCCGCGTAAGTTCTCGCACGGTCACGCGGTGACCGGTGACGAGGCGCTCACCGAATGTCGAGCCCGCATAGAAGATGCTGTGCGATCGAATGAGCGAATCATTCCGGATGATCAGTGGTTGATCGTTCGCAAGCTTCGTGGGGTGGCCGATTTCACAGTGGCTCTCGATGACCGTGTTGTCGCCGACAACGACACGGTCATGAACAATCGTGAAGGCTCCGATCCGGACATTTTGACCAATGGTCGCGTTTTTCGATACGAAAGCCGTCGGATGAATTTGTGTCATAGCTCTCTCCACTTCCAGTGACCGCCCGGTCGGGACGCATGCGGATGATGCAGCAGCGAACCGCCTGCGTTCGAGGTCATGTCCAGGCGCTGGATCGTTGTCTTGCGAAGAGCGTGAACGGGCCTAAGGCTCCGAACGCAAGCGGCAGGCGACGCGCAGCCTTGACAAATCGACGCGCCCGCTCGGCCCCACGACATCGACCCGCAGCACGGGGGCGAATCCGGACCTGCTTTCCAATGCGAACTCGATCTCCGCCTCGCTCGTGGCCGCACTGCCCAGGCTCTTCTGGACGGACCATTCCTGCTTGAACTCCGCGCTGCCGGGCGGCCGATGGAACAAACGGATGGCACTCGCGCCGGCCGTCTCCCGCAGCGCAAGCCGCACTCCCATGATCCGGCAGCGCGCCGACTCGGCTTCAGCCTGCTTGAACTTCACCAGCAGACGCGTGGAACCGGGGCCGTCCGCAGGCTGGGTCTCGGTCATCTCCACGTCCGGCAAGGGCGTGCTCCCGGCGTCCCAGCGCAGCAGGTCGGCGCCCAGATGTTCGCGCTCAACGATGGGAAAGTAGCGCGTGAACGATGCGCGGATATCCAGGCCGTATCTATAAGCGCGCGTCGCGTCCGGTATGTTCATGAAGACGAACAGGGGACAGTCGATCGGATGACCCGTGCCGATCTGCCGGCTCAGGCAGCGGATCTCTTCCATGCGGGACAGAGACGTTTCCTTGTAGGCTTTCTGAACATTGAACACGCCTCGCGGCAGCGCGGCAAGAATAACGAGCCCCCCCACGGCGACCGGGACGACCAGGAGCCATCGCACAGCGCCCGCATGCCCGCGGACGGACAGCAGCGCCACGATCAGCGTCGCCGCGAGCCAGGGATAGAGCAGCGTGGCCCAGAAGAAATGAAAGCGCAGGTACGCCAGCCGGAACACCGCTTCGGGACTTTGAACGGAGGCTTCCCGCAGGCCGGTGCGTCCCAGGCTGACGAGTGCCAGGTACGCCAGCACGGCGGCCAGCAGTGGCAGGAATACCAGCGCCAGGCGGCGCCTCATGACGTCCGCTCCGCCCTGCTGGTGGCCGCCGCGAAAGCATCGTCCGACGGTCCACGCGGCGGCGGCCGCGATCACGGCGATGAGCAAGGCCACCCACGCGACCTCCAAGGCCAGGGAAGCGAACCCCGCGCCGCTGCTGCGGCCGAGCTTGCCGGCCATGAAGAGCCAGAAATCGGATTGATCGGGCCAGGTCAGGCCCATGTACTGCACCCGGCTGCCCGGCGCCGCCCTTCGCGTGAGCACGATCTGCAGGGCGCTGGTGGCGCCGCCCGCCGCGACCAGAGCCCACCCGCCGTGAGCGACGCGAACGAGCAGGGGATCGGTTCGTTCGTGCCCGAGGCGCCATGCCAGTCCCGTCCAGGCCACCCCGATGACGAAAGCCGCGACCGCGCCTGAGATGTAGGTCAGGCCCGCCACCACACCCAGCACGAAAATCGCGCTCACCCGCGGGAAGGCAGGCCACCCGCCGCGCAGGGTCAGGCTCATCGCCGCCAGCAGCGCGACCAGGGGCAGCGCCTGGTGGTAGGCCAGGTTCTGCGCTCCCCAATAGGTGTCCGACTGCAGCATGAACACCGAGAAGGCGAACGCCAGCGCGGCCCATTCGGTGCGCCGCAGCACCCAGGACAGCAAACGCCACTGCAGCCACAGCAGGCCGCCCAGCACGCCCAGCATGGACACTGTCTGATAGGGCAGCGGATTGCCGCCGAACCACCGTTGCGCCAGGACATCCAGCACCAGGCCAACGGGAGTCAGGGTGTTGTTGATGGCCTCGAACAGGCGCGCGGGGGCCAGCGACAGGGCATTGCGCTCATCGTAGACCCGCCAGTCGTCCACCATCGGCAGGTCGGTGCCCCAGCGCAGCCAGGCCAGCAGGTTCGCCGCCAGCATCAGCAGCGGCACGATCACGCATGCGCGCAGCAGCCAGCGCTGCAGGCGAGGGGTTTCAGTGCGACGCATGGGGCGTGAAAATCCAGCGTTGCAGGACGAACATGACCGGCACGCTCACCAGCACGGCGGCCACCGGCGCCAGCCACGCCGGCCCGTGCAGCCAGGCGACCCAGCATTCCACGACCGCCAGGCCCAACCCGAGTTGCAAGCCATGGCTGGCCGCGACGTAGGCCAGCGAGAAACGCTTGCCGGGCCGCGCGAACACCATGTGGCGCAGCAGCAGGAAGGACAGGCCGATGCCCACGATGAACGCCAGCACGTAGGCCGAGCGGTAATGCATCACCTGCAGCAGGGCCAGATACAGCACATAGGTCACCAGGGTGTTGGCCCCGCCGGCCAGCAGGTAGCGCAGGGCTTCGCGCGCGATCACGTGGCGGCCCCCGCGCGCACCAACGCCACGAACTCACCGTAGTCGCGGATGTAGTCCGCCGGGTCGTACGGGTCGGAGGCCAGCACCAGCAGCACCGCGCCCTCGGCATAGCGGTACTGGATGCCCCAGGTCATCGGCGGCAGGTACAGGCCCAGGTTAGGCCGGTCGAGGCTGAATTCTTCGCGCTGCGCGCCGTCGTCCACCACCACGCGCACCGAGCCCTTGACAGCCATCAGGAATTGCGCGCAGCGGCGGTGCGCGTGTTCGCCGCGCAGCTCGGCGTTCGGCACGTTGTAGACCAGGAAGCCGCGGCGCACGACGAAGGGCAGGTCACCGCCGACCTCGGCGGCGCACAGATCGCCCCGCATGTCCTGCACCTCGCGCAGCACGTGCAAGCGCACGCCCTTGACCACGCTCTCGACCACGCCTGGCGCGGCCGGCGCCACGCGCGCGGGCAGGTGCGCCGGTGCGTCGGCGTAGCCCACGATGGTGGCGGCCGGCCCCTGCACCACGGCGCGCGGCGGCACCTGGCGCGTGACCACCGCGCCCGCCTCGATGCGCGCCCCGGCCCCCACCCGAACGCGGGCCGCGACGACCGCGCCCTCGCCCACCGTCGCACCCGCGCCGATGACGGCGCCCTCGCCGACGCAGGCCGCCGCGCCCAGCCTGCAGCCATCCTGCAGCTCGGCGCCAGCGCCGACCGCGGCCAGCGGACCCACGCTCACGCCGCTGCCGACGCGGGCGGCGGCGACCTGGGCGCTGGGATGGATGGCGGCGGTCATGGCAGGCGGATTATCGAGACTCGAAGCGCTGCACGCGCAGGACCACGGCCTGCGGGCGCTGCTTGGTGTTCTCGTAGGCACGCCAGGCGTAGGTGCCGACGATGCCCAGGCTCAGGAGGTTGAGCGCGCCGAAGAAGAGGATGGCGATCAGCGTCATGGCGTAGCCGGGCACACTGATCAGGCCCGCCAGCCTGCCGAACAGCACCACGGCGGCCAGCGCCGTCGCCACCAGCAGGCCCAGCGCGCCCACGCGGGTGAGCAGGCGCACCGGCAGGTCGGTGAAGGCGAACACGCTGTCGGCCAGGTAGGCCACCTTCTTGCGCCAGGTCCAGGCCGATTCGCCATGCCGGCGCGGCTGCCGCACGTAGGGCACGCTGGCGCGCCGGAAGCCGAGCCAGAAGATCTGCGCGATGAGCGAGCTGCGGCTTTCCTCCAGCCCCAGCAGCGCGTCGCGGAACGCCCGGTTGCAGGCGAAGATGTCCACGCCGCCGGGCGGCATCTCGGGCACGACGTAGCGCCGATAGAACCACCAGAACAGTTGCGCCTGCCAGCGCTGCCAGGGCGGGTCGTGGCGCAGGGTGCGTTCGGCCACGACGACATCGGTCTCGCCGCGCGCCAGCACGGCCTGCATCCGCAGCACCAGCTCGGGCGGCTCCTGCAGGTCGGCCGCCATCACGGCGAAGAACTCGCCGCGCGCATGCGCCAGGCCCGTGCGCACGGCGGCGAAGGCGCCGAAGTTGCGCGTCAGCAGCACCAGCGTGGCGTCCAGGCCGGTGTGCGGCAATTGCTCGCGCAGCAGGTCATGGCAGCGATCAGGGCTGCCATCGACGACGAACACCACTTCCAGGGCGCCCGCCAGCGCCTGGTGCAGGCCCTGCAGCACCGCCAGCAGCTCGGGAATCGAGCCCTCGTTGCGGTAGACGGGAATGACCAGGCTCAGCATGGCCGCGCCTGGTCGAAGAAGCCGCGCACGGCGCCGACCACCTGTTCGGCCTGCGCGGGCGTCAGCCCCGGATAGCAGGGCAGCGACAGCACCTCGGCGCACGCCGCTTCGGTGACGGGTAGGTCGGGCGCCGCCTGCCCGGCACGCACGGGCTGCCGATGGTCGGGCACCGGGTAGTGCACGTCGCTGGCGATGCCGCGCGCGGCCAGGTGCGCCTGCAGCTCGGCGCGGCGCGGCGTGCGCACGACGTAGAGGTGCGCCACGTCGTCCTCGCCCGGCAGCGGCGGGCAGGCCAACGGCAGGTCGGCGAATGCGGCGCCGTAGCGCGTGGCGATGGCGCGGCGCTCGGCGTTGGCGGCGTCCAGCCGGGGCAGCTTGGCCAGCAGCACGGCGGCCTGCAGCTCGTCGAGGCGGCTGTTGACGCCACCCGCCAGCGCCACCTCGTACTTGCGCGCCCAGCCGTACTGGCGCAGCGCGCGCAGGCGTTCGGCCAACGCGGTGTCGTCGGTCAACACCGCGCCGCCGTCGCCCAGGGCGCCCAGGTTCTTGGTGGGATAGAAGCTGAAGCAGGCCACGGCGCCCCAGGCCCCGGCCTGGCGGCCCGCCCGCACCGCGCCGTGGGCCTGGGCGCAGTCCTCGATCAGCGGCACGCCGGCCTGCCGGCACAGGGCGGCGATGGCCGAGGCCTCGCCCATCCGCCCGTACAGATGGGTCAGGATCACGGCGCCCACGGGGCCGTCCCGCAGCGTGGCCCGCAGACGATCGGGCGAAAGCGTCAAACTGCCCTCATCCACGTCCACGAAACAAGGCACGGCCCCGACCTGCGCGATGGCGGTGCTGGCATAGCAGCCGGCATTGGCCACGGTGGCCACGCGCTGGCCCGGCCCGATGCCGAGCGCGCGCAGCGCCAGGGCCAGCGCGTCGGTGCCGTTGGCGACGCCCACCGCATGGCCGACGCCGACGTAGCGGGCAAAGGCCTGCTCGAATTCGCGCACGTTCGGTCCCAGCACGTACCACCCGCTGTCGACCACGCCCTGCAAGCAGACGCCCAGATCGACCCCGAAGGCTGCGCCCCGCGGGGAGAAGAACGGCACGGCGGGCGAGGGCACTTCAGGCTCGCTCGGATGGATGGCGCGTTTCCTTGAGCAACCGCAGCAGGTACTGCCCATAGCCGTTCTTGGCCAGCGGCGTGGCCAACCGCTCGACCTGCGCGGCGTCGATGAAGCCCTTGCGCCAGGCGATCTCCTCCGGGCAGGCGATCTTCAGGCCCTGGCGGCGCTCCAGCGTGGCGATGAACTGGCCGGCGTCCAGCAGGCTGTCGTGCGTGCCGGTGTCCAGCCAGGCGTAGCCGCGCTGCATGATCTGCACGTTCAGCCGGCCCTGCTGCAGATAGGCGTGGTTGACGGCGGTGATCTCCAGCTCGCCGCGCGCGCTGGGCCGGACGGACTTGGCGATCTCGACCACCTGGCGGTCGTAGAAATACAGGCCGGTGACGGCGTAGCTGCTCTTGGGCTGGGCGGGCTTTTCCTCGATGCTGACGGCCTTGCCGGCGGCGTCGAACTCGACCACGCCGTAGCGCTCGGGGTCGTGCACGTGGTAGGCGAACACGGTGGCGCCCTGGCCTTGAGCGTCGGCGCGCGCCAGCAGCGGCTCGAAGTCGTGGCCGTAGAAGATGTTGTCGCCCAGCACCAAGGCGCTGGGCGCGTCGCCGACGAAGCGCTCGCCGATGATGAAAGCCTGCGCCAGCCCGTCGGGGCTGGGCTGCACGGCGTATTGCAGGCGGATGCCCCACTGCGCGCCATCGCCCAGCAGCTGCTCGAAGCGCGGCGTGTCCTGCGGCGTGCTGATGACCAGGATGTCGCGGATGCCGGCCAGCATGAGCGTGGCCAGCGGGTAATAGATCATGGGCTTGTCGTACACCGGCAGCAGTTGCTTGCTGAGGGCCAGGGTGGCCGGGTGCAGGCGGGTGCCGGAGCCGCCGGCGAGGATGATGCCTTTGCGTTCGGTCATGTCGTCGTGGGAGTCAAAGAATCTCGGCCAGCATCCGGTCCACGCCATCCTGCCAGGGCGGCAGGGACAGGCCGAACGTCGCTTGCAGCCTGCGCGTGTCCAGGCGCGAATTGTGCGGGCGCCGGGCGGGCGTGGGGTAGGCGCTGGTGGGAATGGGCGCAATTTCATTTACTACTATTTTAATAGCTGATGGCCCAATGCCGGCGCGGCCTATCACGTGTTTTGCATATGAAAACCAATTGGTCTCACCGGCTGCCGCCAGGTGGTAGATGCCCGCCTTGCCCGGCTGCGCGCGCACCTGCGCGATGGCGTGCGCGCTGACGTCGGCGATCAGCTCGGCCCCGGTGGGCGCGCCCCACTGGTCGTCGATGACGGTCAGGCGCTCGCGCTCCTGCGCCAGCCGCAGCATGGTCTTGGCGAAGTTGCCGCCGCGCGCGGCGTAGACCCAGCTCGTGCGCAGGATCAGGTGCGCGCCGCCCGCCCGCACGATGGCTTGCTCGCCCGCCAGCTTGGCGCGGCCGTAGACGCTCAGGGGGCCGGTGGCGGCGTCCTCGGTCCAGGGCGCGCTGCCGCTGCCGTCGAAGACGTAGTCGGTGCCGTAGTGCACCAGCAGGGCGCCACTGGCCGCCGCCTCGCGCGCCAGCACGGCGGGGGCTTCGGCGTTGATGCGCCACGCCAGTTCGGGCTCGCTCTCGGCCCGGTCCACGGCGGTGTAGGCGGCGGCGTTGACGATGACCTGGGGACGCAGCGCGCGCACGGTGGCGGCCAGCCCTTGCAGGTCGCCCAGGTCGCCGCACAGGCCGTCGCCTCCCTGGCGGTCCAGCGCGGTCAGGCGGCCCAGCGGTGCCAGGCTGCGCTGCAGTTCCCAGCCGACCTGGCCGTTCCTGCCCAGCAGCAGGATGTTCATGCCGCCTGGCCGTATTGAGCGGCCACCCAGTCCCGGTAGGCGCCGCTCTGCACGCCGAGCACCCAGTCGGGATGGTCCAGGTACCACCGGACGGTCTTGCGGATGCCGGTGTCGAAGGTTTCGAGAGGGCGCCAGCCCAGCTCGCGCTCGATCTTGCGCGCATCGATGGCGTAGCGCCGGTCGTGGCCGGGGCGGTCGGCCACGTGCGTGATCTGCGCGCGGTAGCTCTGGCCGTCGGCGCGCGGCGACAGTTCGTCGAGCAGATCGCAGATGGTGTGGACGATGGCCAGGTTGGTCTTCTCGTTCCAGCCGCCGACGTTGTAGGTCTCTCCGGGGCGGCCAGCCTCCAGCACGCGCCGGATGGCGCTGCAGTGGTCCGTCACGTACAGCCAGTCGCGCACCTGCTGGCCGTCGCCGTACACCGGCAGTGGCTTGCCCGCGAGGGCGTTGACGATCATCAGCGGGATCAGCTTCTCGGGAAAGTGATAGGGCCCGTAATTGTTGGAACAGTTGGTCGTGAGCACCGGCAGCCGGTGCGTGTGGTGCCAGGCGCGCACCAGGTGGTCGCTGGCGGCCTTGCTGGCGCTGTAGGGGCTGTTGGGCTCGACGACGTGGTCCTCGGCGAAGGCCGGCGCGCCGGGCGCCAAGCTGCCGTACACCTCGTCGGTGGACACGTGCAGGAAGCGGAAGGCGGCCTGCTCGTCCGCTGGCAGGCCGGCCCAGTAGCCACGCGCGGCCTCCAGCAGGCGGAAGGTGCCGACGACGTTGGTGGCGATGAAGTCTTCCGCGCCGTGGATGGAGCGGTCCACGTGGCTCTCGGCCGCGAAGTTGACGATGGCACGCGGCCGATGCTCGGCCAGCAGCCGCTGCAGCAGCGTCGTGTCGCCAATGTCGCCCGGCACGAAGACGTGGCGCGCATCCCCCTGCACCGCCGCCAGGTTGGCCAGGTTGCCGGCGTAGGTCAGCTTGTCGAGGTTGACCAGCGGCTCGCCGCCGCCGGCCAGCCAGTCGAGCACGAAGTTGCTGCCGATGAAGCCGGCGCCGCCGGTGACGAGGATCATGGGAGTCGAGGCCTTTCACGCGCACCGGCCGGCGGCGCCCTCATTTGGGACGCCCACGCCGAAATGCGCAACGGTGGATTATTTCATGCGCTCCGCCGCGCCCTGGACGGCGTTACAGTGTGGGCTGTCGCGGCAAGGCGGCTTCGGGGCGGACGCCCGCAACCGCCCGCGACCGCCGTGCCGCCCGGAGACACCGCCATGCCGACCAAGCCCCGCAAGACCGCCACAGAACCCGCCCCCACGCCCTCGCCCGCTTCCCTGCCGTTCCAGTTTCCCGCCTCGACGCAGACGCCGGCGCACAACGTCTGGCTGGCCGGACTGGGCGCGCTGGCCAGCGCGCAGGCCAATGCGCATGCCGAGGGCAGCAAGGCGTTCGAGGCACTGGTCAAGCAAGGGCTGGAGATGCAGGCCCGCACGCAGGAGCAGTGGGCCGAGGCCGCGCAGCGCATGGGCGCGATGACGACCCAGGCCACCAGCGGCGGCGGCTCGTGGGACCGGCTGGGCGGCATTTTCGAGGGCCGCGTGGCCCGCGCCCTCGCCAGCATGGGCATGCCGTCGGCGTGCGAGATCGCCATCCTGAAAGCGCGCGTCGATGCGCTCGAGCAGGCGCTCGCGAAAATGACGGGCCAGGCCGATGCACCGGCGCCGGCCAGCGCGGCCCGCAAGAAGCCGCCGCGAGGCTGACGCGGGCGCGCCGCGGGCGAACCAACGCCGGCCGCCGCGCTCCAATCTGGCCTGACCCGTTCACACCGCTTCGACGCCGATTCACTCGACGCCCTGGCTTTTCCCACTTGAGCACCGATTCCATCGCCCCTACCACACCACCTGGCCGTCAGTTGACGTCGGTCACGCTGCTGGTGGCCGCCGTGCACGCCTTGCTGCTGCTGGGCCTGCCGCGCCTGGGCCAGACCGCGCGGGCTGGCCAGGATGCCGGGACGTTCACGACGCGCCTGGTGGCGCCGCCCGCCGAAGCAAGCCCGCCAGCGCCGGAGACCGCTCCACCCCCATCGCCTGCTCCGGCACCGGCACCGGCTCCAGCGCCCCGCCCCAAGGCCAAGCCAACGCCCAAGCCCAAGCCCAAGGCGCCCGCCACCCCACAAAGCGCCACCAGCGCGCGCGACGCCAGCAGCGATACCAAGGCCGAAGCCCCGGTGCTGGGTCCCTACACCGGAACCACCTTCGGAGGCGAGTCGGCCCCCCTGCCGATCAGGATCCCGTTGCCACCAGCCGACGCCGCAACGGCGCTGACGTTCGCTCAGGGCCAGGGCGATGCGCCCGTGCGGATACCGCGCGCGGCCCATCTGACTTACCGCACCACCGGCACCATCGGCGGCGAGTCGTTCGAGGTGCCCACCGCGTTGAACTGGCGCCAGGACGGCCGCTGGTACGACGCCCACTGGAATCTTTATGTGTATGGCTCGCCCATTGGCCAGCACACGCGCACCGTCACCGGCCTGCTGACGCCGCAAGGCCTGGTACCGGTGCAGGCCACGCTGCGCACGCCCGCGGTGCAGGACGTGCGCTTCGACTACGACGCGCAGCGCGTGCGTTTCGCCGCCGCCGACGCCCCGTTGCAGGCCGGCATGCAGGACCGGGTGGGCGTGCTGCTGCAACTGGGCGCCCTGCTGGCGGGCGACCCCGGCCGCTACCCGGCCGGCAGCGTGATCGAGCTGCCGGCCGCGCACCTGCACGACACAGGGCGCTGGCGCTTCGTGGTCGAGGCCGACGAGATCGTGCCGGCGCTGCGCGACCGGACCTTGCCCACGGTCCGGCTGGTGCATGCGGCGCAGGACGAGCGTGACGTCCGCATCGAGGCCTGGCTGGGCCGCACGCTGGACTACCTGCCGGTGCGGCTGCGCGTGACCGAGGCGAATGGCGATACAGTGGAGCACACCGTGACGGTGGCCTACACCCAGCTTGTCCCCGCGGCGCCGGAGCCCGTGGTAGCGCCGCCCGAGCCCCAGACGCCCGCGCCCGCGCCCGCGCCGGCCTCCAGCACACCCTGAGAAGCCGTGAAGCCGAGGAGAACACCATGACCCGGAAAGCGCCCCGCCGCACCGCCGAGCGCATCCTGGTCACGTCGCTGGAGCTGTTCAACCGCTTCGGCGAGCCCAACGTCTCCACCACCATGATCTCGGCCGAGCTGAACATCAGCCCCGGCAACCTGTACTACCACTACCCGTCCAAGGACGAGCTGATCAACACGCTGTTCGGCCTGTACGAGGGCGCGCTGGTCGAGCTGCTGGCTGCCAGCGACGACGTGCGCGACGTCGAGGACGCCTGGTTCTTCCTGCACTCGCTGTTCGAGCTGATCTGGCAGTACCGCTTCCTCTACCGCGACCTCAACCACCTGCTGTCGCGCAACCGGCGGCTGGAGACGCACTTTCCCGCCTTGCTGATGCGCAAGAAGGGCGCGCTGCGCGTGGTGCTGGACAACCTGCGCGCCGAGGCCGCGCCCTCGGACGACGCCCTGGCCGGCACCGCCGGCGAGCGCGGGCACGACGCCGTGGCCGCCAACATGGTGGTGCTGCTGACCTACTGGCTCAGCTACGAATACGTGCTGAGCCCGCGCAGCGCCATGGAGCCCGAGAACGCCCAGGACGCCTTGCTGCGCGGCGCCTACCACGTGCTCGGCCTGCTGGCGCCCTACCTGGGCGACGAGCCGCGCGCCCACCTGCTGGCGCTGATCGAAGCCTACCAATCCCCCGCCACGCCATGACGACCTGGCTGCCCTGCCCCCACGCCGGCGACTACGCCTTCCTCGACGCCGACGAAGTGCGCGCCCAATGGCCGCGCCTGCACGCGCTGGACGCCGAGCCGCTGCCGCGTGGCGAGGCCGCGCTGGCGGCCTGGGCGCTGCTGCACGCCGGCCAGTTCGAGCGCGCCGAGGCCGCCGGCCTGGCCGCGGGCGTCGAGGGCCTGTCCGTCGCCAACCGCGCCGCCACCGCCCACGCCACGCTGGTCGAGCCTGGCGAGAAGGCGCGCCTGGCGCTGCTGCAGCGCGTGCACTTGCGCGGGCGCCAGCACGCCGCCCTCGCGCCGCTGCACCCCAACGCCTGGTTCTGGCAGGGCTACGCGCTGGCGCGCTACGCCCAGGGCATCCACGTGGCGCGCGCGCTGGCGCAGGGCCTGGGCACGCAGGTGCGCGCCGCGCTGGAGATGACGCTGATGCTGGCCCCCGGCCACGCGCTGGCCCATGCCGCGCTGGGCCTGTTCCACGCCGAGGTGATCGACAAGGTCGGCCCGCTGGTCGGCGCCATGACCTACGGCGCCCGGGCCGAGACGGCGCTGCACCACCTGCGCGAAGCCGGGCGGCTGGCGCCCGATTCGGCGGCGGTGATGATCGCGCGCGCGAACGCCGTGGTCATGCTGGAGGGCGAGGCGCGGCTGGCCGAGGCCGCCCGGCTGCAGGAGCAGGCGGCCGCCGTGACGGCGCGCGACGCGGTGGAGCGCCTGTGGGTGGAGCTGGCGCGCGCCAACCTGACGCTGTAGGTAACATCGCCGCCTCTCCCCCTGAAAGTGCCCCTCATGTCCGACCTGCAGGCCCGCTTCGAGCAAGCCTATGCCGACGCCCAGGCGCGCCCCGAGCGTCCCGACAACCTGACGCTGCTCAAGCTCTACGCGGCCTACAAGCAGGCCACAGAGGGCGACAACGGGCGCGACAAGCCGCCCTTCAGCGACTTCGTGGCACGCGCCAAGTGGGACGCCTGGAAGAAGCTCGAAGGCACCGGCCGCGAGGAAGCCATGCAGAAGTTCATCGACACGGCCGAGGCAGTGCGCGCCGCCTGAGCCGCATCGGTCTCGGCGTGAATTCTTGAAAGAAATCGGGCTACAGCCCGCGCCGGTATTTCGCCTTCAGCTATTCTTTTGGAAGCGATCGATCCGGTTCGGGCCGCGCTGGCGTGGCGCGCGGGCGCCTCGCCCGCCAGCGCGTCCAGCCGCGCGCCGCGCTCGTCACCCGGCAGCCGGGCGAGGTCGCGCACGGCGGCGTGAAAGCGCGGCCAGTCGCTGCCCTCCCGCGCGAACAGCGCCTCGAAGGCCGGCACCCGCTCGTCGTAGGCCGCCTGCAGGCCGAAGCTGGCGTTGTTGGCCTGCGCCACCCAGCCGTCGAAGCCGTCGAACGGCGTGCCCGCCGCGGCCCAGCCAGCCTTGAGCGCGGCGTAGCGCTGGCGAAAGCGCTCCATCACTTCGTTTTTGATAGCTGTCAGCGCAATACCGGCAAGGGCTTCGGCCTGTTTTTTCTCATAAACCGCCGCCAGCTCGCGGCGCGTCTGCCGGGTGAGCTGGCGGAAGGCCTGGCGGCGCGCGTCGAACACGGCGTATTCGCGCCGTGCCGCCTCGCCCGCCTGCGTGGACAGCCAGCGCGCCACGCCCAGGCGCTCCACCGCCGTGGCGTAGGACTCGTTGAACATGGTGTCGCCGCCGACGTACACGCGCTGGTGCGTCAGCTCGTGGAAGATCAGGCGCGCCAACTCGCCCTCCGGGTAGCGGATGAAGGTGGACAGCAGCGGGTCGCCCCCGGCCCAGTTCAGCCAGCCCAGGGTGGAATAGGCCGGCACGCCGTAGACCATCACCTCCAGCCCCTCGCCGGACCGCAGCTCGGCCGCCAGCGCACGAGCGTCGGCCTCGTCGTAGTAGCCGCGGTAGCCGACGCAGCCGACGACGGCGAAGCACCAGCGCTTGAGCGCCAGCCCATCGGGCGGCGCGGCGGCCACGTTCCACACCGCCGCGCGGCGCCCGAGGTCGCTGTAGCGGTGGTAGCTGGGGTTGTCGGGCAGCGCCAACTCGGCGGTGGCGAAGGCGCGGATGCGGCGCGCCAGCGCCAGGCGGGCCTTCAGGTCTGCCGGGGTGACCGGGTCGGCCAGCAGTTCGTCAATGGGCCGCGCGGCGGCCATCAGCGCCAGGTGGCCGCGCACCGACTGCGCGTAGTAGCCGGCGGAGCCGCAGCCGGCCAGCAACGCCGAGGCCAGCGCGAGTGGCACGGCGAGGCGCCGGATCACTCCTGAATTCAGAGCGCTGATCATCGGCATCATGGATATGGGAAACCCCTTCCCGCCATTCTGCCGGGCGTACTAGACTTTCGCCATGAACCTCATCGAACCCATCCTGGCGCAGGCTGCGGCCATCACCGAATTGCGGCGAGACCTTCACGCGCACCCCGAGCTGCGCTTCGAGGAGGTGCGCACCGCCGACCTGGTGGCGGCCCGGCTGGCCGAATGGGGCATCCCCATCCACCGCGGCATGGGCACCACGGGCGTGGTGGGCATCGTGCACGGGCGCGACGGCGGCCAGAACGGGCGGGCCATCGGCCTGCGCGCCGACATGGACGCGCTGCCGATGACCGAGTTCAACACCTTCGCGCACGCCAGCCGGCACCCCGGCAAAATGCACGCCTGCGGCCACGACGGCCACACCGCCATGCTGCTGGCCGCCGCGCTGCACCTGTCGAGGCAGCGCGACTTCGACGGCACCGTCTACCTGATCTTCCAGCCCGCCGAGGAAGGCGGCGGCGGCGCGCGCGAGATGATCAAGGACGGCCTGTTCCGGCAGTTCCCCATGGAAGCGGTGTTCGGCATGCACAACTGGCCCGGCATGGCGGTGGGCCGGATGGCCGTCTCCAGCGGGCCGGTCATGGGCTCCAGCAACGAGTTCAGGATCGTCGTCACCGGCAAGGGCGGCCACGCCGCGATGCCCCACATGGGCACCGACCCGGTGCCCATCGCCTGCCAGATCGTGCAGGGCTTCCAGACCATCCTGACGCGCAACAAGAAGCCCATCGACGCCGGCGTCATCTCGGTCACCATGATCCACGCCGGCGAGGCCACCAACGTCATCCCCGATGCGTGCGAGATCCAGGGCACGGTGCGCACCTTCACCTTCGAGACGCTGGACCTGATCGAGCAGCGCATGCGCGAGATCGCCGAGGGCGTCAGCGCCGCCTTCGGCGCGCGCTGCGACTTCCAGTTCAAGCGCAACTACCCGCCCACCATCAACACGCCCTACGAGGCCGGGTTCGCGCGCGAGGTCATGGCCGGCATCGTCGGCCCCGAGAACGCCATCGCGCAGGAACCCACCATGGGCGCCGAGGACTTCTCCTTCATGCTGCTGGAAAAGCCCGGCGCCTACTGCTTCATCGCCAACGGCGACGGCGCCCACCGCGCCGGCTACGCGGGCGGCGGCCACGACGCCGGCCCCTGCACCCTGCACAACCCGCACTACGACTTCAACGACGACCTGATCCCCCTGGGCGCCACCTACTGGGTGCGTCTGGCCGAGGCCTGGCTGGCCCACACGCCGCCGGCGGACCGGCCGATGCCTGCTGGCGCACGCACCTGAGCCGCGCATGCCCTTGCAGGCCGCCACGCCCATCCTGCGCATCTTCGACGAAGCCAAGGCGCGCGAGTTTTACCTCGACTTCCTGGGCTTCCGGCTCGACTGGCAGCACCGCTTCGACGATCACGCGCCGCTTTACATGCAGGTGTCGAAAGACGCTTGCGTGCTGCACCTTTCAGAGCACCATGGCGACTGCTGCCCCGGGGCGGCGCTGCGCATCGCCACCGGCGACGTGGCCGCCTACCAGCAGCGCCTGGCGGCGGCGAACTACCGCCATGCCCGCCCCGGCCTGGAAGAAGCGCCCTGGGGATCGATGGAAATGAGGGTGACGGACCCCTTCGGCAACCGCCTCACCTTCTTCTCCGAGAAAGGCACCCCGTGATCCCCATCCCCTCCGCCTTCTCCCCCAGCTACGCCAAGGCGCGCGTCAAGTTCCTGGAGGGCGCGGCCACGCTGGGCGCGCGCATCGAGTCGTTCAACCACCCCCTGCCCGGCCGCGACGGCGAGCAACTGGCGCTGGACGTGGCGCTGGTGGGCGACGCCGCGAGCGAGCGCCTGCTGATCATCAGCAGCGGCTGCCACGGCGTGGAGGGCTTCTGCGGCAGCGGGGTGCAGGTGTTCGCCCTGCACGACGCCGACTGGCACGGCAAGGCGCGCGCGGCGGGCGTGGCGGTGCTGTACCTGCACGCGCTCAACCCCTGGGGCTTCTCGCACCTGCGTCGCGTGACGCACGAGAACGTGGACCTGAACCGCAACTTCGTCGACTTCGCCCGGCCGATGCCCGTCAACGCGGCCTACCGCCGCGTGCACCCGCTGCTGCTGCCGGCCGACTGGCCGCCCGACGAAGTCAACCGCGCGGCCATCGGGGCCCTCATCGCCACCGACGGCGTGGCAGCCTGGCGGGCGGCCATCTCGGGCGGGCAATGGGAGTTCGCCGACGGCCTGTTCTTCGGCGGCCACGCGCCCACCTGGAGCCACCAGGCCGTGCGGCAGGCGCTGGCCCGATACGCCGGCCGCGCGCGCCGCTTGGCCTGGATCGACCTGCACACCGGCCTGGGCCCCAGCGGCGTGGGCGAGCGCATCCACGCCGGCCGCGACGACGCCACCGCCCTGGCGCGGGCGCGCCGCTGGTGGGGAGCGCGGGTGACGTCGATCCAAGACGGCTCCTCCACCAGCGCCCCGCTGACGGGCTTGATGTGGGAAGCCATCGAAGACGCCGCGCCGCGCGCCGAAACCACCGGCATCGCGCTGGAATACGGCACCGAGCCCCTCGCCGAGGTGCTGGACGCCCTGCGCGGCGACCACTGGCTGGCGCTGCACCCGCAGGCGCCGGCCGCGTTGGCGGTGCAGATCAAGGCACGGCTGCTGCGCGCCTTCCACACCGACACCGACGGCTGGAAGGGCCAGGTCGTCAGCCAGGCGCGGCAAGCGATGTTCCAGGCGGTGGAGGGCTTGGGCGACTGCGGCGCCTGACGTCAGCTTCAAGCCAAATCAGGCTGAAGCCGGCGCAGAATAAACGCTTATAGCTATTAATTTAGAAGCATTCGGTCCACGGCATCTGTCATGCATGCCCCCGCGAAGCCTGCGCATGCGCAAGCAAGCGCTCCCGCATGGCCTGCGCCGCCGGGCTGAGTGATCGTCCGGCCAGCCGGACGATCCCCAGCCTGCGCTGGCGCCGGGGCCCCGCCAGCGGCACGAACGCCAGGCGCTCGGCCAGCATCGCAGGCACGCCCAGGCGCGCCAGCACGGTCACGCCCACATTGGCATCCAGCAGTGCCAGCAGGGTCAACATGGTGCTGACGTGCATCACCGGCGCCTGCAGCCAGCGCGCCTCGTCAGGCCAGGCGGCCAACTGGTGGTGGGCCGTGGTGCTCAGGAGCGGCAGCCCCCGCAGTTCATGCCAACGCAACCGCCGCCGCCGGGCCAGCGGATGGCTGCGGCTGCACACCAGGCCGAAGGCGTCGTCGATCAGCGGATCGAACAGGAGCTGCGGCGTTCCCGACACCAGGCTGCCCACGCCGAAGTCCACCTCCTCCTCCAGCACCATGCGCTCCACGTTGCGCGAGTTGTCATCAAGCAGGCGCACGGCCACGCCCGGGTAGTCGCGCTGATAGTCGCGCACCAACCGCGGCAGCCAGTTGCCGGCCAGGGCCGCGATGGACGCCACGGTCAGCGTTCCCCGATCCTTGCGCACGAAGGCCAGCGCCGTGCTGGCCGAGCGGTCGTGGTGCAGCACCAACTCGCGCAGATAGGGCAGGCACTGGCGGCCCAGCGGCGTCAGCACCGAGCGCCGGCTGGGCTCCAGCAGCGCGCCGCCCAGGCGCTCCTCCAGCGCCTGGACGGACTTGCTGATCGCCGGCTGCGTGCGAAACGCCTTTTCCGCCGCCGCATGAAAGCCTCCGTGCTCGGCCACCAGCAGGAAATGGCGCACCTGGGCAATGGGCAGATCAGGCAGATCGGATGGCATGGCAGCAGATTCCTTTTGCTTATTGAACGATAAAAATTATTCCCTATGTCCATCAGCCGTGCCTGCCTACGATGGGCGCCATGCCACAGCCCCGCGCCACCGACGCCGACTCGCCAGCCTTGCCGCCCGCACCGCTGCATGCCATCGACTGGGCGGCCCTGCGCGGCCCGCTGCTGGTGGCTCTGCCCGGCGCCGGTTGCACGCCCGCCGTGCTGGGCGGCCTGCGGGCCCCCGGCTGGACGGTGCAGCCGGTGGACTGGGCCGAGCCGCCGCTCTGCCCGCACTCCTGCGACCCGCGCCAGGTGGCGCGGCGCCTGGCGGACAGCCTGCGCCAGCGCGCCCAGGACGGCCACGCCGGTCCGGTTGTGCTGCTGGGCTACTCCGTGGGCGGCGTGCTGGCCATGTTGACCGCGTTGCAGCCTGGTCTGCCCGTGGCCGGCCTGGTGGTGGGCAACACCGGCGCGCACAGTGCCCGCCATGGCGACCCCGCCTTCGCGCAGCGCGTGCGCGAGGCCTGGGCCCCGCCCGCCCAGCACGATTTCCTGCGAGCCTGCTTTGCCCAAATGCCACCCTCGGCGCTGTGGCGGCAGCTGTGCGACTACCTGGCCAGCCTGCCGCCGTCCGCGCTGCTGCAAAGCATCGAGGGCTTGCGCGCCCTGGATCTGCGCCCCGATCTGCCGTCGCTGCACTGCCCCGTGCTGGTGCTGCACGGCGAGCAGGACCGCCGCCGCGGCGTGGCCGACGCCATTGAGCTGGCCGCCTGCCTGCCCATGGCCCGGCTGCAACTGCTGCCTGGTGGTCACACGCCCATGGTGGACTGCCTGCCGCGGTACCTGCGGGCGCTGCACCCCTTTTTGGCTGGACTGCACCCGCCCCGCACCGATGCCGGGGCGCGGCCCGCCTGACGCGCTGCTTTCCTGCCCCTTCGAATCAGAGACCCGCCACGTTTTCACGGAGACAAACCATGCCCCGCACCGACCTTCACGACACCGCCTTCGCCCCCGTCGCCCCGGGCCGCCGCAGCCTGCTGCGTGGCCTGGCCAGCCTGCCGCTGGCCGCGCTGGCCCTGCCCCACGCACGCGCGGCGGACGCCGCGTGGCCCGCCGCACGGTCCATCACCATCATCGTGCCGTCGGCGGCCGGTGGCGCCGCGGACTTCATGGCCCGCACCTTCGCCAACCATGTGCCGCGCACCCTGCCCCAAGCCACCGTGGTGGTGGACAACCGGCCCGGCGCCGCCGGCATCCTGGGCGCCATGGCCGCCAAGGAGGCCGCGGCCGATGGCTATACCTTCCTGATCACCAGCAACTCCACGCATGCGGCCAACGTCAGCCTGTACCGCAAGCTGCGCTACGACCCGCTCAAGGACTTCGTGCAGGTCGGCATGTTCGGCCGCTTCAGCTCCGTGCTGCTGGTGCGCTCCGATGCCCCGTACAAAACCCTGGGCGAGCTGGTGGCGGCGGCACGCGCCAAGCCGGGCATGCTGAACTACGGCTACTACAGCTCGTCCTCGCAGGTGCCGGCGGAGCTGCTGCGCGTCTACGCCAAGCTGCGGTTCCAGGGCGTGTCGTACAAATCGGTCACGCACATCCTGACCGATCTGATGGGCGGGCAATTGGACTTCGTCTTCATCGACACCCTCTCCGCCGCGCCCATGCTGAAGAACGACCGGCTGCGCCCCATTGCCGTCACCAGTCCCAAGCCGCTGCCGTCGCTGGCCCATGTGCCGGCCGCCAACGCGATCGTGCCCGGCCTGGAGCTGCAGGGCTGGTTTGGCCTGGCCACGGCCGCCGGCACCCCGCCCGCGGCGGTGGAAGGCATGGGCCGCGCGCTGCAGCAGGCCATGGCCGACCCCGAGGTGCAGCAGGCCTACGCCGGACGCGGCCTTGAAAACCAGTGGCGCTCCGGCCCCGATATGCAGCGGTTCATCCAGGAAGACATCCGCCGCTGGGCCCAATGGGTGGATGTGGCGGGCATCGAGCGCATGTAGCCCCGCGGCCAGCAGACGCAGCCGGGGGTTGCTTCAATACCTGCTGATGAGCATCTCGCGCTCCTCGGCGATGAGCAGCAGGCCGTCGAAGATGAGGTTTTCGACCAACTCGAACGAGCGCGTCATCGACGGCAGCATCTTCCAGCCGGCGCCGCCCGTCATCAGGCACATGGGCTCGGCGCCGCAGTGGCGCGTCAGGTGCTGGGCCATGCGCTCGCAGGCACCGGCGATGGCGAAGGTGCCACCCGAAGTGAGCGCGTCGCTGGTGTTGGTCGGGAACTCGCACACCTCGCCCGTGGGCACGTGCAGGCCGGCGGTGCCCGATTCGAGCGCGCGCAGCATGACGCCGTGGCCGGGCAGGATCAGCCCGCCCAGAAAGCGCCCATGCTGGTCGATGGCCTCCACCGTCACCGCCGTGCCCACCATCACCAGCAGCAGCGGCCGCGGCGGCCCGTGCCGCAGCATGTGGTGGTGCGCGCCGATCATGGCGACCCAGCGGTCGGCGCCCAGGCGCGCGGGGTAGTCGTAGCCGTTGGTGAGCCCGGCCTCGGCCTCGGAGGCGACGACCCAGCGCGGCTCGACGTTCCACAGCTCCATCTGCTCCTGCACACGGTACTTGACGGCCTGGCCGGCCACGATGCAGCCCAGCATGCGGTCGGGCTCGGGCAGCTTGGCCCAGGCGCCCTCGGCCAGGCGATCGAGCTGCTCCAGGAATTCAACCCCGTGCGCCAGCACCTGCGCATCGGCCGCGGGGCGGTCGTACAGGGTCCATTTCAGTCGCGTATTGCCGACGTCGATCGCCAATAAATTCATGGCTTCGCAATATAAGCGGTTTTGTCCTACGGTCAGGAACGCGATGTCACCTGCGGTGGCCGGGATGACGGGGTACAGTGGCGGCTTCCTTCAACCACACCCGAGGAGAGCCCAGCATGGGATTGTTCAGTTTCATCAAGGAAGCCGGTGAAAAGCTGTTCGGCGGCAAGGAAGCCGCGGCGGTCCCCGGCGCCGACGTGGCCGACCTGAACGCCAAGGCCGGCGACGCCATCAGGACCTACATCGAGCAGCAGAACCTGGGCCTGTCGGGCCTGGGCGTGGCGTTCGACGGCGGCTCCGGCACCGTCACGCTGAGCGGCAACGCCCCCAGCCAGGAAGCAGCCGAGAAGGCGGGCCTGGCCGCCGGCAACGTGGCCAGCGTGAGCAACGTGGACAACAACCTGCAGTACCCGGCCGGCACCGCGTCGCAGTACCACGACGTGGTGCGGGGGGACACGCTGAGCGCCATCGCCAAGAAGTACTACGGCGACGCCAACAAGTACCCGGTGATCTTCGAGGCCAACAAGCCGATGCTGAGCCACCCCGACAAAATCTACCCGGGCCAGAAGCTGCGCATCCCGGCACTCTGATAAAGATAGCTACCGGCGCAATCCCCACGCGGGCCAGGGCCGGATTCAATGCATAAAGGCACCCTCGGGTGCCTTTATTGCTTCATGCTGGCTCCAGCGATCCACAGGCATTGAATGATGGACGACCTGCGCATCGGCGCGGCAGGATGGAGCGCCCCGAACGCGGCCGCCGAGCCCTTCCCCGATGAACGAAGCCACCTGGCGCGCTACAGCCAGGTTCTGAGCTGCGCCGAGATCTACGGAAGCCGCGGCGCCAGGTCACCGCTCACGCCACCGTCGTCCACGCTGGCGCCGGTGAAGGCGGCGAAGCTCATCTTGGCGAACGCCACGATCTTCCCGTCCCTGGTTTCCCAATAGTGGCCATCGGCGGGCACGACCTGGATGATGGACACGCGCGGGTCTCCCTTACCCTTGAACCAGGCCTTGGCAAACTCGGTCCAGTATCTGTCGATCGTGGCGGGGTCGGTGTGAATGCTGGCGCGGCCTGAAACCGCCAGATAAGCCATCTTCCCCTCGTTCTGGCACGTCAGAACCACACGGGGATCTCGGGCGATGTCGCGATTCTTCTCGCTCTCGGTGGAGCTCAGAAACCAGAAGGTGCCGTCCTCGTCGACTTCCTGGATGGACATCGGGCGCGTGTCCCCGGGAAAGCTGTCCAGGCCCGTCTGGAACATGCAGGTCCGGGTGTCTTTCGCGATCTCGCGAATCTTCTGGCCGGCCTCGGCGCCCGAGAGATCCTGCCGAGGCTGATGGTCGATGTCCGCCATGATGGCTCCTTTCTTTGGCTGGACTTCCATTGGAGCGGCGGACGCATCCCGAGGCCGTAGGAGACGGCCCCGAGCCAGTCCAAGGAAAGCGCCCGTCTCCGATGCCGGCCCGGGCCGGGCATGGCGTAGAGTGTGGCGCCATGCCCGCCGCCACCCTGCCCGACGACCCCACCGCGCTGGACGCCAGCGCCCTGTCCGCCGCCCTGCACGCCCGCCAGGTGTCGTGCCGCGAGGTGATGGGCGCCTACCTCGCGCGCATCCACCGCCTCAACCCGCGCTGCAACGCGCTGGTCTCGCTGCGGCCCGACGACGCGCTGCTGGCCGAGGCCGACGCCCGCGATGCCGAGCTGGCGCGCGGCGCCTCGCGCGGCTGGATGCACGGCCTGCCGCAGGCCATCAAGGACCTGTCCAACGTCGCCGGGCTGCCCACCACGCTGGGCTCGCCGCTGATGCGCGGCTTCGTCGCCAAGGAGGACGGCCTGATGGCCTCGCGCCTGAAGGCGGCCGGCTGCATCGTCATCGGCAAGAGCAACACGCCCGAGTTCGGCCTGGGCTCGCACACCTTCAACGAGGTGTTCGGCGCCACGCTGAACGCCTACGACCCCGCCCGCTCGGCCGGCGGCAGCAGCGGCGGCGGCGCGGCCGCGCTGGCGCTGCGCCTGCTGCCGGTGGCCGACGGCTCCGACTTCATGGGCAGCCTGCGCAACCCGGCGGCCTGGGCCAACTGCTTTGGCTTTCGCCCCAGCCAGGGCCGCGTGCCGATGGCGCCGGTGCAGGACGTGTGGATCAGCCAGCTCAGCACCGAAGGCCCCATGGGCCGCAGCGTGCGCGACGTGGCGCGGCTGCTCGCCACGCAGGCGGGCCGGTCGGAAAACGCTCCTCTTTCAATAGCTGAAAGCATCGATCCGGCGCTGGCCAGCACCCCGTTGGCCCCCAAGAACCTGCGCATCGGCTGGCTCGGCGACCTGGACGGCCACCTGCCCATGGAAGCCGGCATCCTGGACGCCTGCGCGCACGGACTGGGCCGGCTGGAGGCCCTGGGCTGCGCCGTCGAGCCCACCCTGCTGGGCATGCCGCCCGAGCAGGTGTGGGACGCGTGGCTGGTCTGGCGCCGCATGCTGGTGGCCCCCCGCATCGCACCCTTCCTGCTGAAGGAAGGCAACCGCGCGCTCATCAAGCCCGAGGCGCTGTGGGAGCACGACCAAGCCCGGCACACCAGCGGCGCCGAGTTCATGAGCGCCAGCGTGGCGCGCACCGGCTTCTACCGGCAGATGCTGCGCCTGTTCGAGCGCCACGACGTGCTGGCCCTGCCGACGGCCCAGGTCTGGCCCTTCGACGCCCGCGAGCGCTGGCCCAGGGAGGTTGCCGGCCGCGCCATGGACACCTACCACCGCTGGATGGAGGTGGTGATCTACGCCACCTTCGCCGGCCTGCCCTGCATCAGCGTGCCCGTGGGATTCGACCACCGGGGCCTGCCCATGGGCCTGCAGTTGATCGGCAAGCCGCGGGCCGACCAGCAGGTGCTGCAACTGGCCGCCGCCTACGAGCAGGCCATCGGCGACTGGCTGGCGGTGCGGCCCAGCGAGGCCTGACGGCCCCCTTCAGCCCTGCCGCCACGGCAGGCCGGCGTGCCGCCAGCCGTTCTTGCGCCCGCGCTGGGCCTGCTCGTCCGGGTCGCCCTCGAAGCCGCCCAGCACGTTGTAGGCGGCCAAGCCCAGCGCCGTCGCGCGCCGGGCGGCGGCGATGGAGCGCACGCCGCTGCGGCACAGCATCATCAGCGGGCGGCCGTCCCGCGCGGCGGTCTGGACGGCGGCGTCAAAGCCGGGGTTCAGCGCCATGCCGGGCCACTGCTTCCAGGCCGCGGTCTCGGCGCCGGGGACGAAGCCGACCCATTCGCGCTCGGCGTCGGTGCGCACGTCCACCAGCACCGCCTGGCCAGCCTGCATCCAGTCGTGCGCGGTCCGCGGCGAGATGTCGCCGGCATAGCCTTCGGCCGGCGCCGGCTCGCCCGAGGCCGCGCCGCCGGCGTCCTGGCGCAGGCCCGAGCGCTGGTTGGCGGGCACGGCCTCGTCCATGCGGCGCGGCCTGGGCAGGCCGAGGCCGTCCATGGTCTGCACGAACTGCTCGCGCGTGCGGCCGGCCAGCCGCGGGTTGGTCGTCTTCTCGGCGCCGATGGTGGACTGGGTGCGGCCGTGGTAGTCGTGCCCCGGCCAGACCAGGGTGGTGTCGGGCAGGGTGAAGAGCTTGCGCGTGATGCTGTCGTAGAGCTGCTCCGCACTGCCGGACTGGAAGTCGGTGCGTCCGCAGCCCTGGATCAGCAGCGTGTCGCCGGTGAACACGTGGCGCTCGGCAGCCTCGCCCGCCGGCCGCCACAGAAAGCACACGCTGCCCGCCGTGTGGCCGGGCGTGTGCAGCACGCGCACCGCCTCGCGGCCAAAGGCCAACGTGTCGCCGTCCCGCAGTTGCACCGCCGCCGTGCCCACGTCGCAGCCAGCGGGCGCGGCCGTGCGCGCGCCGGCCAGCTCGGCCAGCCGGGCGGCGCTGGTGATGTGGTCGGCGTGGGCGTGGGTCTCCACCGTCCACTTCAGCGTCAGCCCCAGGTGCGCCAGCGCGTCGAGGTCGCGCTGGAGTTGCTCGTCCACCGGGTCGATGATCAGCGCCTCGCGCGTCTGCTCGTCGAACAGGAGGTAGGTGTAGGTGCTGGAGGCGGGGTCGAAAAGCTGGGTCGGGTTCATGCCCGCAGTTTAGGGAAATGCGGCCGATCCTGTACAACAGGGGCTGCGCCCGCCACATCCCAGCAGGAGACACCGCATGACCGATCTGTCCGCCGAGTCCCGCGCCCTGGCCGCGTACCGCCCCGCGAACAAGGTGCGCTTCGTCACCGCCGCCAGCCTGTTCGACGGGCACGACGCGGCCATCAACATCATGCGGCGCCTCCTGCAGGGCATGGGGGCGGAGGTGATCCACCTGGGCCACGACCGCAGCGTGGACGAGGTGGTGACCGCCGCGCTGCAGGAGGACGCGCAAGGCATCGCCATCAGCAGCTACCAGGGCGGCCACGTCGAGTACTTCAAGTACATGGTGGACCTGCTGCGAAGCCGCGGCGGCGCGCACGTGCAGGTGTTCGGCGGCGGCGGCGGCGTGATCGTGCCGGCCGAGATCCGCGCGCTGCAGGCCCATGGCGTGGCCCGCCTCTACAGCCCCGAGGACGGCCAGCGCATGGGCCTGCAGGGCATGGTCGGCGAGATGCTGATGCGCTGCGACCACGACCTGTCGGCGCATGCGCCGACGCGGATCGAGGCCCTCCAGGGCCACACCGAAGCGGCCTGGCGCGCGCTGGCGCAGCTCATCACCGCGCTGGAGAATTCCAAGGCAGATCAGGTTCTGGCCAGCACCCTGCAATCGTTTGCAGCTACAAAAAATATACCCATCGTCGGCATCACCGGCACCGGCGGCGCCGGCAAGTCGAGCCTGACCGACGAGCTGATCCGCCGCCTGCGGCTGGATCAGGACGACGCCCTGCGCATCGCGGTGATCTCCATCGACCCGTCGCGGCGCAGGTCGGGCGGCGCGCTGCTGGGCGACCGCATCCGCATGAACGCCATCGGGCCGTGGGGCCAGGGGCCGCGCGTCTTCATGCGCAGCCTGGCCACGCGCGGGGGCGGCGAGCTGAGCGCCGCCCTGCCCGGCGTGATCGCCGCGTGCCAGGCCGCCGGGTTCGACCTGGTGATCGTGGAGACCTCGGGCATCGGCCAGGGCGACGCCGCCATCGTGCCGCTGGTCGACGTGCCGGTGTACGTGATGACGCCCGAGTACGGCGCAGCCAGCCAGTTGGAGAAGATCGACATGCTGGACTTCGCCGAGTTCGTGGCCATCAACAAGTTCGACCGCAAGGGCGCGCTGGACGCCCTGCGCGACGTGGCCAAGCAGGTGCAGCGCAACCGGCAGGCCTTTGGCCAGCGCGCCGAGGACATGCCGGTGTTCGGCACCATGGCCGCGCACTTCAACGACGACGGCGTGACGGCGCTGTACCAGGCGCTGCGGCCCCGCCTGGCGGCGCTGGGCCTGGCGCTGCGGGACGGCCGCCTGCCCGCCGTGGGCGTGCGGCACAGCACCCACCAGTCGCCCATCGTGCCGCCCGCGCGCACGCGCTACCTGGCCGAGATCGCCGACGCCGTGCGCGGCTACGAGCGGCGCGCGCGCGATCAGGCCCGGCTGGCGCGCGAGGCGCAGCAGTTGCAGGAAGCCGCGCGCCTGCTGCGGGCCGAGGCGCCCGGCCGCGCCGACGCCGCCGACGCCGCGCTGGCGCTGGCCGAACAGCGCCTGGCGCGCCTGGACCAGGACGCGCGCCACCTGCTGGCGCAGTGGCCCGAGACGCAGCGCGCCTACGCCGGCGACGAGATCGTGGTGAAGAGCCGCGACCGGGAGATCCGCACCGCGCTCACCACCACGTCCCTCAGCGGCACGCGCATCCGCAAGGTGGTGCTGCCGGCCTACGCCGATCACGGCGACATCCTGCAGTGGCTGATGCTGGACAACGTGCCCGGCCGCTACCCCTACACCGCCGGCACCTTCGCCTTCAGGCGCGAGGGCGAGGACCCGACGCGCATGTTCGCTGGCGAGGGCGACGCCTTCCGCACCAACCGGCGCTTCAAGCTGCTGTCCGAGGGCCTGCCGGCCAAGCGCCTGTCCACCGCGTTCGACTCGGTCACGCTGTACGGCAGCGACCCCGACCCGCGGCCCGACATCTACGGCAAGGTCGGCAACGCCGGCGTGAGCATCGCCACGCTCGACGACATGAAGGTGCTCTACGGCGGCTTCGACCTGTGCGATGCCGCCACCAGCGTGAGCATGACCATCAACGGCCCGGCGCCCACCATCCTGGCCATGTTCATGAACACCGCCATCGACCAGCGGCTGGACGGGTTCGCCGCCGACCACGGCCGCGCGCCGACCGGCGCCGAAAGCGAGGCGATCCGCGCCTGGGTGCTGGCCCACGTGCGCGGCACCGTGCAGGCCGACATCCTGAAGGAGGACCAGGGCCAGAACACCTGCATCTTCAGCACCGAGTTCAGCCTGAAGGTGATGGGCGACATCGCCCGCTACTTCGTGCAGCACGACGTGCGCAACTTCTACAGCGTGTCGATCAGCGGCTACCACATCGCCGAGGCGGGGGCCAACCCCATCAGCCAGCTCGCCTTCACGCTCGCCAACGGCTTCACCTTCGTCGAGGCGTACCTGGCGCGCGGCATGCGTATCGACGACTTCGCGCCCAACCTGAGCTTCTTCTTCAGCAACGGCATGGACCCCGAATACACCGTGATGGGCCGCGTGGCGCGCCGCATCTGGGCCGTGGCGATGAAGGAGAAGTACGGCGCCAGCGAGCGCAGCCAGAAGCTCAAGTACCACATTCAGACCTCCGGCCGCAGCCTGCACGCGCAGGAAATCCAGTTCAACGACATCCGCACCACGCTGCAGGCGCTCATCGCCATCCAGGACAACTGCAACAGCCTGCACACCAACGCCTTCGACGAGGCCATCACCACGCCCACCGAGGACAGCGTGCGCCGCGCCATGGCGATCCAGCTCATCATCAACCGCGAGTGGGGCCTGGCGAAGAACGAGAACCCGACCCAGGGCGCCTTCGTCATCGAGGAACTGACCGAGCTGGTCGAGGAGGCCGTGCTGGCCGAGTTCGAGCGCATCAGCGAGCGCGGCGGCGTGCTGGGCGCCATGGAAACCGGCTACCAGCGCGGCCGGATCCAGGAGGAAAGCCTGCACTACGAGATGCTCAAGCACACCGGCGAGCTGCCCATCATCGGCGTCAACACCTTCCGCCACCCCCAGGGCGACCCGGTGCCCGGCCACATCGAGCTGGCGCGCTCGACCGAGGAAGAAAAGCAGTCGCAACTGCGGCGGCTGCGCGACTTCCACCAGCGCCACGCCCAGGCAGCGCCCGCGATGCTGCAGCGCCTGCGGCAGGCCGTGATCGACGACGCCAACGTGTTCGAGGCGCTGATGGACGCGGTGCGCTGCTGCTCGCTGGGGCAGATCACCCACGCGCTGTTCGAGGTGGGCGGGCAGTACCGGCGCAGCATGTAGGACTCACTCCTCTGGCCGCTGCCACAGCCAGACGGCCACGGCCACCATCACCGCCGGCACGGCGATGCGCGCCCACTGCGGGATCTGCGCGAAGAACTGCAGGCCAACAGCGCTGGCGGCCATCATCAGCGTGCTGGCCCACTTGGCGCGCCGCGGCACGGCGCCGCGCTCGCGCCAGCGCACCAGGGGCGGGCCGAACAGGCGGTGCGCGAGCAGCCAGGTCTCGAACGCCGGCCAGCCCTGGCTGGCCGCCCAGGCCGCGACGATGAGAAACGGCACCGTGGGCATCACCGGCAGCACCACGCCCAGCAACCCCAGGCCGAAGGCCAGCACCGCCACCACGCGCCACATCAGCACCGCCAGGCGCCGGCGCATCGCGACGCGGTCCGGCGACGGAATGCGGGAAGAATCGGGTTTGGGCATCAAAACGGCCATTTACCGGCGCCGGTATTTCGCCAACAGCTATATAAATAGTAGCAAACGAGCCTGGGGCACCATCATAGCCCCGGCGCCGGCGGTGCCACCCCGCACCGTCACGGCCACGCCTTCGCCGGTGTGGACAATAGGCCATGACCCTGCTTCCGCCCTTCATCGCGCCCACCCCCTTCACCGACGCCGACGCCGCGCTGGCGCGCGTCCGCCAGATCCACGACGCCGGCCTGGCGCACCTGCGCCAGCAGCTGCAGGCCTTCATCGCCCTCGAAGCGCCGCCCGCCGGCCCCCTGCCGCGCGTGCGCGCCTGCTACCCCTTCGTGCGGCTGGCCACGGCGCACCACCGCCACCCGGACACGCGGCTGGCCTACGGCTTCGTCTCGCACGCCGGCCACTACGAGACCACCCTCACCCGGCCCGATCTGTTCGCCAGCTACTACCTGGAGCAGTTCCGCCTGCTGCTGGGCAACCACGGCGTGGCGCTGGAGGTGGGCGTCAGCAGCCAGCCGATCCCGCTGCCCTTCAGCTTCGCCGACGACGAGCACTTCGAGATCGGCCTGCGCCCCTGGCAGCGCCCGCTGCTGGCCGACGTCTTCGATCTGCCCGACCTGCTGGCCATGGACGACCGCATCGCCAACGGCACGCACGCCGTGCGCCCGGGCGAGGCCGCGCCGCTGGCGCTGTTCACCGCGCCGCGCGTGGACTACTCGCTGCACCGGCTGCGCCACTACACCGGCACCTCGCCCGAGCACTTCCAGAACTTCGTGCTGTTCACCAACTACCAGTTCTACATCGACGAGTTCATCGCCCTCGGGCAGGCCGAGATGCAGCGCGAAGGCAGCGCCTACACCGCCTTCGTGCAGCCGGGCAACGTCACCACGCGCCATGCCGGCCTGGCCGCCCGGCCGGGCGACGACCCCGGCGCCACGCCGCCGCGCATGCCGCAGATGCCCGCCTACCACCTGATGCGCGAGGACCGCGGCGGCATCACCCTGGTCAACATCGGCGTCGGCCCCAGCAACGCCAAGAACATCACCGACCACATCGCCGTGCTGCGTCCGCACGCCTGGATCATGCTGGGCCACTGCGCCGGCCTGCGCAACAGCCAGCAACTGGGCGACTACGTGCTGGCGCACGGCTACGTGCGCGAGGACCACGTGCTGGACGAGGACCTGCCGCTGTGGATCCCGGTGCCGGCGCTGGCCGAGGTGCAGATCGCGCTGCAGGACGCGGTGGCCGACGTGACGCAGCTCGAGGGGGTCGAGCTCAAGCGCGTGCTGCGCACCGGCACCGTGGCCACCACCGACAACCGCAACTGGGAGCTGCTGGGCGCCGGCGCGCCGCAGCAGCGCTTCTCGCAATCGCGCGCCGTGGCGCTGGACATGGAAAGCGCCACCATCGCCGCCAACGGCTTCCGCTTCCGCGTGCCCTACGGCACCCTGCTGTGCGTCAGCGACAAGCCGCTGCACGGCGAGATCAAGCTGCCCGGCATGGCCAACCACTTCTACCGCGAGCGCGTGGGCCAGCACCTGCTGATCGGCCTGCGCGCCATCGAGCGCCTGCGCGAGAACGGGCTCGACCGACTGCACAGCCGCAAGCTGCGCAGCTTCGCGGAGGTGGCGTTCCAGTAGCTCGACCCATTCTGGATCCAAGCAACAAACGTATACAGATAGATTGATATAGGCAACACATGGACACGCTGACCCCAGCGGAGCGCGGCGAGCGCATGAGTCGTATCCGCGCCCGTGATACTTCACCCGAGATGACCGTCCGGTCCTTTGTTCACGCATTGGGCTTCCGGTACCGGTTGCACGACCGACGCCTTCCTGGATGCCCCGATCTGGTGTTCGCGGCGCGCCGCAAGGTAATCTTCGTCCATGGCTGCTTCTGGCATCGGCATAATCGATGCGAACTGGCACGACTTCCAAAGTCACGATTGGAGTTCTGGTTGCCCAAGCTGGAAGCCAACAAACAACGCGATGCCCGATGCCGGCGCGCCCTGACGGCGCTGGGTTGGTCATCGTTGGTCATCTGGGAGTGCGAGTTGCGCGATCCATTGAGAGTTATGTTCAAGACACTGATGTTCCTGGAGGATGAGACATGTCCTTGACATCCGTCGAATTGTTCGCTGGCGCCGGCGGCCTGGCGCTTGGCGTGGCCTTGGCGGGGTTCAAGACTCGCGCGGTGGTCGAGTGGGATCAGTGGGCATGCGACACCGTTCGGGAAAACCAGGCGCGCGGCTATCCCCTCGTGACGGACTGGCCTGTGATCCAGGGCGATGTGCGCAAGTGGATCGAAAACGCCGATACCGCAGCGCTCGGCCGTGACCTGGACTTGGTCGCTGGCGGCCCTCCTTGCCAACCGTTCTCCATGGGCGGCAAGCACAAGGCGCACATGGATCAGCGGGACATGTTCCCGGTCACCGTGGATGTGATTCGCAGGCTACGCCCTCGCGCCTTCATCATCGAGAACGTGAAAGGGCTAACCCGCTCCGCCTTTCACAACTACTACCAGTACATCCTGCTTCATCTACAGTTTCCCGAGTTGAGCAAAAAGCCCGACGAAGGCTGGAGTGATCACTATCGACGTCTGCAGCAGTACCAGACGACTCACAAGCGGTCCGCTCAGGGCTTGACTTACCACGTGAGTCCAACGCTCGTTAACGCCGCCAATTTTGGCGTTCCACAAAAACGTGAGCGAGTGTTCATCATCGGTTTTCGCTCGGATCAGGATGTGCGGTGGTCGTTCCCACGTGACACGCATTCGTTGGATGCGCTGCTGCACGATCAATGGGTGACGGGTGCCTACTGGGATCGACACGAGGTTGCGCGCTCCCACCGTCCGCCTCCACCCGCACGCTTGGTCGCGACATTGAACCGGCTGCGCGGCTTGGGGCTACCGCCCATGCACGCGCCTTGGCAGACGATTCGCGATGCGCTCAGGGGACTCCCCGAGCCGCACGCGCAGGACTCATGCATTCTCAACCATCGCCTGCAGGCCGGCGCGCGCGCGTATCCTGGACACACCGGCAGCCCGCTTGATTTTCCCGCCAAAACGCTGAAGGCAGGCGATCACGGTGTCCCGGGCGGCGAAAACATGCTGGTCCGTCCGGACGGATCGGTTCGCTACTTCACGGTCAGGGAATCGGCACGACTTCAAACCTTCCCTGATGGGTACGAACTTCACGGCTCATGGTCGGAGGCCATGCGGCAACTGGGCAACGCGGTTCCCATGCTGCTGGGGCGGGTGGTTGCCGCCAGTGTCGCCGAGCACCTGTTGATGGCAAGCGCACGAGTGCTGGCGAATGAGTCGCGGGCATCGATCTTGGCCAGGGTGGCATGAGCGAGCCCACCCCTTACAACCCACTCGACAAGATCAATCTTGGGCTCAGCGTCGCCGAGGCGCTGCTGGGACGAAAACCCGTGGCACTTGGCGGTCTGGAGCGGTTCAATGGCGCGGGAATTTATGCGCTCTACTACGTGGGATCCTTCAAGGCGTACCACGCGCTGAGCGTGCGCAACGCGGACGCGGACGGTTTGGTCGCACCTATCTATGTGGGCAAGGCCGTTCCAGCGGGAGGAAGAAAGGGCGCGTCCCTGAGCACGACGCCGCGAACCTTCGCCCTCTGGAATCGACTGCGCGAACACGCGGAAAGCATTGGATCGGCGCCCAACTTGCGTTTGAACGATTTTCAAAGCCGGTATCTCGTGGTGGACGACATCTGGATCCCGCTGGGCGAGTCGCTCATGATCGCCAAGTTTTCTCCCATCTGGAACAGCCTGATCGACGGATTTGGCAACCACGATCCTGACAAGGGGCGCTACCTGGGAATGCGCACGAGATGGGACATGCTCCACCCAGGTCGCGCCTGGGCTGATCGCTGTGCCGCCAGACCGGAAACCGCCGATGATATTGATCGTGAGGTTCGATCCCACTTGGAGCGACTGGAGCCGCCACCCTCGCTCCATTTCCTCGTGGAGGAACGCAAGATACGCTATCGCATGAATCGCTCCGAGGACGATGGGACCCAGACGGACTGACGCCGCAATTCGCCTGCAACGGCGCACACGGGAAATACCAGCGCGATTCGTTCTCCCGCCCATTGACGCTAGAGAAAAAGCCAGGTGATCGGACTCCACTTTGGCTTTCAAAGCATCGCGCCCTTCCTGGCGTCCCGCATCCCGTTAGTACCCATGTACACCTCCACCTTCATCTTCGCCAAACGCCAGTTCGACGACGAGTTCCACCGGCTCGACGAGATCATCGCCAACGCGGCGAGGTCGATGCCCGGATTCCTCGGCGAGGAATCCTGGGAAAACCCGGCGAGCGGCCTGGTCTCCAACGTCTACTACCGGGCGTCGCTGGAAGCGCTGCAGCGCCTGATCGAGCACCCGGCGCACGTCGAGGCCAAGGCCAGGCAGGCGAACTGGCTGGCCGGCTACCGGGTCGTCATCGCCCAGGTGGTGCGGACCTACGGCAATGCCCAACTGGATGGCGTGCCCCCCACGCCCTGAGGAGCCCCCGGTGCATGCCTGAGCCCGAGACGCCTGATCGCCGCCCGCGCCCCGCCCTCACCACACCCCGCGCCCGTCCACCGCCACCACGGCTTCCACCCGGCCCTGGGCCAGGCCACCGCGCACGGCGATCAGGTGGTCGTGCAGGTTGACCGTGGGGTCGCAGTGGCCGGGAATCAGCCACACGGTGTCGCCCAGGGCGGGCAGCGCGGGCAGGAGGCCGCCGGATTCCAGCGGCAGCAGGACGGCATGCTCGTCGCCGCCGTTGACGACCTCCAGCGGCGGCTGGCCGGGCAGCGCCAGCGCGGTGGGCAGGCCGCTGTCGATGGCGTGGCTCTTGTGGCCGGCGTCGCACACGGCGCGGTCGGCCGACACGCTGATGACCTGCGACTTGACGAACAGCGCCGGCTCGAAGGGTGGCTGCGCCGGGTCGCGCTCGTTGCGCAGGTAGTCGGCGTCCATGAACAGGTAGCTGCCCGCCTGCAACTCGCCCCACAGGCCGCTGGCGGCCTCGTGGGCGAAGGTGCCGGTGCCCGCGCCGGTGACGAGGGGCGGCGCCAGGCCGGCGTCGCTCAGCAGTTGGCGGGTGTGCCGCAGCAGGTCCGCCGCCCGGGCGATGGCGGCACGCCGCTCGGCCACGCGGCGCAGGTGCTGCGCACCGCCGTGGTAGGCCTGCAGGCCGGCGTAGCGCAGGCTGCTGGAGCGCTCGGCCACCTGCCGCGCGAGCTGCACCGCCGGATCGCCCGGCGCCACGCCGCAGCGGCCCTGGCCGACGTCCACCTCGACGAAGACGTCGATCACGGCGTGGGTGAGCTGCATGGCCTGCGCCAGGCGCTCGATGCCCTCGGCGCTGTCCACGGCGATGGCCAACTGGCCGCCGCGGCCCTTGAGCTGGTGCGCCAGCGCGGCGACGCGGCGCAGCTTGGGAACGGCCAGCACCTGGTTGCTGATGAACAGGTCGTTGATGCCGCCGGCGGCCAGCGCTTCGGCCTCGCCCACGGTCTGCGCGCACAGGCCGACGGCGCCGGCCCGCAGCTGCAGGCGGCCGAACTCGGCGCTCTTGTGCATCTTGCCGTGCGGACGCAGGCGCAGCCGGTGCTTGGCGGCGAACTCGGCCATGCGCTGCAGGTTGCGGTGGACGGCGTCCAGGTCCACCACCAGCGCGGGCGTGTCGATGGCGTCCACGCCTTGCCCGACGAGAGCGCGCAGGCGGTCGGCGATGGCCTCAGGCGGCGCTTTCATCGAGCGAGGCGTCTTCCAGGTGGGTGGTGTCGGCCCAGCCGACGAGGCTGAAGGCGCCCTCGGGCGCCCACAGCAGTCGGTTGATGGCGGCGTTGCCCAGTTGCCAGGTGCGCGCGTCCTGCAGGCCCAGGCCGGTGGCGGCGCGGTACAGGATGTCGAGCACGCCGCCATGGACGAACAGGGCGATGTGTTTCCCAATGTTTTCGGCTGCCAGCCCGCATGCAGTGTTCGTGATGCGCTCCTTGAATCGTAGCAGCGACTCGCCACCCCCGGGCGGCGCCCAGTCCGGGTCGCGCACGCGCCAGCGCTCGGCCTCCTCGGGCCAGGCGGCGCGGATCTCGGCGAAGGTGCGGCCTTCGAAGACGCCGAAGCAGCGCTCGCGCAGGGCCGGCGTGGCGACGAGCGGCGCGCCGGTGGCGTCGGCCACGGCCTGGGCCGTCTGCAGCGCGCGCGACAGGTCGCTGCTGTAGATGGCGTCGATGGCGTCGCGCCCGGCCAGCGCCCGGGCCAGCCGCCGCGCCTGCAGCCGGCCGGCGTCGTTGAGCGGGATGTCGAGGTGGCCCTGGATGCGCGTGTCCACGTTCCAGGCGGTTTCGCCGTGGCGGATGGCCAGGATGCGGGTGGACTCCATGGCGGCGATGATGCCACGCGGCGCGCCCCGTCGCCCACGCGACGGGCGGGCACCGGCCGGAGCGATTAGGCTCTGCCGATCACCCGGCCGACACGCCCACCCCGACTTCCATGAGCCTGCCCACCGACCTGCCCATTCCCTCCTCCCGGCGCGCGCCCGGCGCCTGGGCGACGCTGCTGCTGCTGGCCACCGGCTTCACGCTGAGCCAGGCCTTCCGCACCGTCGCCGCGATCATGGCGGCGCCGCTGCAGGCCGAGATGCACCTGACGGCGCAGCAGCTCGGCATGTTCGCGGCGGCGTTCCATTTCGCGTTCGGCGGGCTGCAGTTGTTCATGGGCATCGGTATCGACATGCACGGCTTGCGGCGCACGGTGCTGGTGGTCTCGCCGCTGATGGTGCTGGGCGCGGTGGTGTCGGCGCTGGCGACGAACTTTCCGGTGCTGGTGGCCGGTCAGGTGCTGATCGGGGTGGGGTGCGCGCCGGCCTTTCTGGTGTGCACGGTGTTCATCGCGCGGCATTTCGCGGCGGAGCGCTTCTCGGCGGTGTCGAGCGCCACCCTGGCGGTCGGCAGCACCGGCATGCTGGTGACGGGCACGCCGTTGGCGTGGCTGATCGAGGTCAGTTCCTGGCGCATGGGCTTCTGGGTGCTGGCGCTGTGCGCGGTGGCGTCGTGGGTGGCGATCGCGCGGTGGGTGCACGAGCCGGCGCCGCCAGCGGGCGCCCAGCGCGAATCGCTGGGCGAGGCGGTGCGCACCTTCGGCCAGTTGTTCAGGCTGCCGTACACGGCGGGCATCGTGGCGCTGGGCCTGGTGACCTACGCCTCGTTCGTCGCGCTGCGCGGGCTGTGGCTGGGGCCGCTGATGATGCAGCGCCACGGCTGGAGCCTGGTGGCCGCGGGCAACCTGGCGGTGGTGCTGTCGGTGGTGGCGCTGATCAGCCTGCCGCTGTTCGGCCGGGCCGACCCGGGGCCACGGCGGCGGCGCCGCTGGCTGGTGGGCTTCACGCTGGTGTCGGCGGCCCTGTTCGCGGCCATGGCGCTGGGCATCGGGGCGTCGGCGGACGTGGCGCTGATGCTGGTGCTGGGGCTGGTCTCGGGCTTCGGCGCGCTGCAGTACCCGGACGTGAAGAACGCCTACGAGCCCGCCGTCATCGGCCGGGCGATGGCGCTGTTCACGATGGCGCTGTTCATGGGCGTGGCGCTGATGCAGTGGGCCACCGGGGCCATCGCCTCGGCCGCGCAGGCCCATGGCGTCGAGCCTTTCGGCCCGGTCTTCGCCAGCATCGCGGCCATGCTGGCGGCCGGGGCGCTGGCCTTCCGCTGGCTGCCGCGGCCGCCGAGCGTGACGGGCCGGCCGTAGACAAAAAGCCCGCCGGCTGCGCGCTCAGCGAGCGGGAAGCGGCGCCACGGCGGACGCGTGCACTGGCACCGATGCCGCGCCGGCCGGCGGCAGCAGCGGCACGTCGACGCGGCGCATGCCCTGGGGCGGATTTGGGTAGCCCTGCAGCGCGGCGACGAACAACGCGGCCAGCACGTTCTCGGTGTCGTGCCAGGGGCCGTCGTGGCGGGCGCGGCTGTCGTACACGATCTGGCCGGTGCGCAGGTCGCGCATGAGGACGCTGGCCTCGCTGATGTAGAGCGGGATGGTGTCGTCGTGCAAGGGGCCGCCCAGCCCCAGGCCGAAGCCGCCGCGCCCGATGCCCAGCCCGAACGACAGGCGCCCCGGCCCGCCATGGGGCCGGCCCCCGTCGTCCATCCAGTAGGCGCTGACGGTGCCGCTCACCTGCACGGCCAGGCGCGCCCGGGCGTCGTCGCGCTCAAGGCCGACGCGCGCCAGCGCGGCCTGGGCCATCGCCTCCAGCCGCTCGGGCGCGGGCTGGCCGGCGACCAGCGGACCACGCTCGAAGCGGTAGCGCGCGCCCACCAGCACGGCGCCGCCGGGCGGCTGCGCGGCCGTGGTCCGCACGTCCGACACCACGGTGCGCGGCCCGGTGGCGCAGGCCACCAGCAGGAATGCTGCGGAAATGATAGCTGTTCGCGCAATCCACATGCTGGCACCTCGCTGTTCTTGCTGGAAAACGGCGGCTCAGGCTCCGACCAGGGGAATCCCGGCGAAGGGCGTGCCCACGGGGTCGGGAAAGCGCTCGTCGTCGAAGGCCTTGTCGCCCTGCTCGTCGGCGATGCCGGTGATCTTCAGACGCTTGAAATCGTGCAGCGTTCCATCCATCAGGTGCGAGGGCACGACGTTCCGCAGCGCGGTGAACATGCTCTCGATGCGGCCGGGGTGCTTCTTCTGCCAGTCGCGCAGCATGTCGCCCACCACCTGGCGCTGCAGGTTCTCCTGGCTGCCGCACAGGTTGCACGGGATGATGGGGAACTGGCGGTGCGCGGCCCAGGCGATGAGGTCGTCCTCGGCCACGTAAGCGAGCGGACGGATGACGATGAATTCGCCGTTGTCGCTGGCCAGCTTGGGCGGCATGCCCTTGAGCTTGCCGCCGAAGAACATGTTGAGAAAGAAGGTCTGCAGCATGTCGTCGCGGTGGTGGCCGAGCGCGATCTTGTTGCAGCCCAGGCGCCGCGCCACGCTGTAGAGGATGCCCCGGCGCAGGCGCGAGCACAGGCTGCAGGTGGTCTTGCCCTCGGGGATCTTGGCCTTGACGATGCTGTAGGTGTCCTGCGTCTCGATGTGGTGCTCGATGCCGAGATCGCGCAGGTAACCGGGCAGCACCTCGGCGGGAAAGCCGGGCTGCTTCTGGTCCAGGTTGACGGCCACCAGCTCGAACGGGACCGGCGCTCGGGCCTGCAGCTTCATCAGCACGTCGAGCAGGCCGTAGCTGTCCTTGCCGCCCGACAGACACACCATCACGCGGTCGCCGGCCTCGATCATGTTGAAGTCGGCGATGGCCTGGCCGACCTGGCGGCACAGGCGCTTTTCCAGCTTGAGGGCCTCGCGCTCGGCTCTGGAGCGGGAGGCAGGGCCGGCGACAGCTGGGGCGGCCGAGTCAAAAAAAATCGCGGTCATAGGACCGCGATTTTCCCTGAATCGCCCCAGGGATGGGGAAAGGCCGGCTCAGGCCCGGCAGGCGGCGTTATTTCTTCGCCAGTTCGGTGGACTTCAGCTCACGCACTTTGCCGCCCTCGACCACGCCCAGGCGGTTGTCGAAGGCCGTGCCGCCCTTCGCATCGACGCCCTTGAAGCCGTGGAAGTTGATCGACGGGGGCAGGCCCTTGAAGGCCTTGTCGAGCTGGGCGCGGATCGCCGTCGAATCGGTCGCCGAGCCGGCGAGCTTCATCGCCTGCGCCAGGGCATGGATGGCGACGTAGTTCAGCGTCACTTCGGACGACGGATCCTTGCCCCCATGCTTCTTGCGGAAGCGCTCAACGAAGGCCTTGGTGTTGGGGTCCGGATCGTCCACCACCGGCAGCACGCCGATGGAGCCCTCGAGCGCGGCGTAGCCGCCGGTGACCTTGGCCACTTCGTCGGCCTTGGCCTGGTCGATCAGGATAAAGCCACCCTTGAAGCCGAGTTCACGCGCCTGCTTGACGACCAGGCCCGTGGGCTCCGACGCACCGCCGATGTACAGGACGTCGGGCTTGGTGGCCAGCACCTTGCTGACGCCGCTGTAGAAGTCGGCTGCCTTGTTGTAGCTCATGGGGTTCTCGGCCACCACCTTGCCGCCGGCCTTCTCCCAGAAGGGCTTGAAGGCGGCCGCCCAGGCCTTGGCGTAGTCGTGGTCGGCCGCGGCCATCCCGACGTTCTTGCCCCACTTGTTCATGGAGTAGGTGGTGAACGGCTCGAGGTAGTCGGTGAACTCGGGCGGGATGCGCAGCGTGAGCTTGTTGCCGCGCGCCGTGATCTGCGGCGTGCTGGAGTAGGCCAGCACCAGCAGCTTTTGCCGCTCATTGCTGGTCTGTAGGGCATAGATGCCGCCCGAGTGGGGCACCAGCACCGCCGGCGCCTTGTGCTCCTGCACCAGGCGCTGCGCGTTGATCGCGGTCTCGCTGGGGTTGTACTTGTCGTCGAGGGCGACGATTTCCAGCTTGACCTTCTTGCCGCCGATGTCGAGGCCGGCCGCGTTGATCTCCTCGACGGCCATCTGCATGCCGTCCAGCACGTTCTTGCCGTACAGCGCGGCGCCGCCGGACAGCGGGCCGGAATAGCCGATCTTGACCACGTCCTGCGCCAGGGCGGCGAGGGGCGTCATCGCCAGCCCGGCCAGGGCCAGCGTGGCGAGCAGGGTGTTGCGTCGTGTGGTTTTCATGGACATCTCCTTGGGTGTGTGTTGAGTGGAGGGAATCGCCGGCGGGCCGGGCGCGTCAGCCGCCGATGTAGGCCTTGCGGATGCGCTCGTCGCCCAGCAACTTGTGGCTGTCGCCTTCCATGACGATGCGGCCGCGCTCCATCACGTAGGCGCGGTTGGACACCTTCAGCGCGGCGTAGGCGTTCTGTTCGGCCAGCAGCACGGTGGTGCCGGCCCGGTTGATCTGCTGGATGATCTCGAACATCTGCTTGACCACCAGCGGCGCCAGGCCCAGCGAGGGCTCGTCGAGCAGCAGCACCTTGGGCCGGCCCATCAGCGCGCGGCCGATGGCCACCATCTGCTGCTGGCCGCCGGAGAGCGAGCCGGCCGGGTCGTCCTTCTTCTGCGCCAGGATCGGGAACATCTCGAACACCTGCTCGACACGGGTCTTGTTGGCCGCGCTGTCGGACGCGTACACGAAGGCGCCGAGCATCAGGTTCTTGTACACCGACATCATCGGGAACAGCTTGCGGCCCTCGGGGCACTGCACGAGGCCGCTGCGCACGATCTGCGACGGCTTCATGCCCAGCAGTTCGGTGTTGCCGAAACGGATGCTGCCGGTGGCCTTGTGCAGGCCGCTGGCGGCCCGGAACACGGAACTCTTGCCGGCGCCGTTGGCACCCAGCAGCACGACCAACTCGCCATCGTCGGCGTGCAGGGTCACGTCCTCCAGCGCGCGGAAGCTGCCGTAGGACAGCGACAGGTTGCTAAACGTCAGCATGTTCTGCTCCCAGGTAGGCATCGATCACGGCCGGGTTGGACCGGATTTCGGCTGGCGTGCCCTCGGCGATCTTCTCGCCGTAGCTGAGCACCAGAATCTTGTCGGCCAGGCTCATGATCATGTCCATCTTGTGCTCGATCAGGCACACGGTGAGGCCGCTCTTGACCATCTTGCGGATCAGGTCGGCCAGGCCCCAGGTCTCCTCGGGGTTGACGCCGCCCGCCGGCTCGTCCAGCAGCAGCAGGGTGGGTTCCGTCGCCAGCGCGAGGGCGAAGGCGACGCGCTTGCGCTGCTCCTGCGTGATGTCGCCGGCGACGCGGTTCTCCACGTGCGAGAGGCCAACGAAGTCGAGCGCATCGCGCGCCTTCTCGCGGCAGATGCGCTCCTCCTCCTTCAGCCGGTTCGAGCCGACGAGCACGTCCCACAGGCCCGAGCGCGTGCGCAGCCGGTGGCCGACGATCAGGTTGTCGAGCACGGTGGCCATGTCGAACAGGGTGGTGGCCTGGAACGTGCGCGAGATGCGCAGGCGCGCGACCTCGTCGGTGCGCAGCGTGGTGATGTCGCGGCCCTCGAAGGTCAGCGTGCCCGAGGTCGGCTTGTGCACGCCGCTGATGAGGTTGAAGAACGTCGTCTTGCCGGCGCCGTTGGGGCCGATGATGGCGTTGATCTTGCCGCGTTCGACCGTGGTGCTGACGTCGTTGACCGCGACGTTGCCGCCGAAACGCTTGGTGAGGTGTTCGACCTTAAGCACGGGGAGTCTCCTGGGCTTTGCCGGATTCGGGGGCGGCGGCGGCCTGGCTCTCGCTCTCCGAGGCCCGGCGCGCCTTGCGAACCAGATAGCTACCGACGATGCCGTGGGGCACGAAGATCACCAGCAGGATCAGCAGCGGGCCAAAGACGACGAAGCGGTATTCCTGCAGGAACTGCATGTATTGGGTGAGCCACGGCATGAGGATGCCGCCCAGCAGCGGGCCGAGCAGCGTGCCCAGGCCGCCGATGAGCATGAACATCGTCATGTCGAAGGTGTGGTGCGCGCCCGCCAGGTCGGGGCCCAGGAAGCGCACGAAACCGGCGTACAGCGCGCCGGCCCAGCCGGCGTACAGCACCGAGATCAGGAAGGCCACCAGCTTGTTGCGCGCCAGGTTGATGCCCAGCGCCTCGGCCAGCTCGTCGCCGTTGCGGATGGCCATGAACGTGCGCCCCAGCAGCGAGTTGACGACCCGCCGCATCACCCACATGCCGATGCACAGGAAGACGAACACGAGGTAGTACAGCGACATCGGCGACTCGAACTCCAGCGGCCCGATCGGCGACGGGGCCGGGATGCCGATGATGCCCACCGTGCCGTGCGTGAGGCTTTCCCACTTCTCGATCACCAGGTACATGATGTAGCCCACGCACAGCGTGAAGATCGAGAAGTAGTGGCCCTTGAGCCGCAGTGACACCCAGCCCAGCGGCACGCCGAGCGCCACGGTGACGACACCGGCGGCGACGAAGGCGATCCAGAACGGCACCTGGTGGTCGACCGTCAGGATGCCGACGGTGTACGCGCCGACGGCCATGAAGCCGGCGTGCGCCAGGTTGAACTGGCCGGTGTAGCCGGTGATCAGGTTCAGCCCCATCGTCGCGATGATGTAGATGTAGGCCGTGGTCATCACCGTCAGGTGATAGTCGTTGCCGGTGACGAACGGAAACAGCAGGCCGGCGGCGAAGAGCAGCGCCCAGCCCAGGCGTCCTTCAAGCATTTGCATGATCAGCGAGCCCCCTGCTTGAACAGGCCCTCGGGCCGCAACGACAGAATGACCACCAGCAGCACGAAGGCGACGATGTCCTGGTAGTCGGTGGAGATGTAGAACGCGCCGAAGGCCTCGGCGAAGCCGATGATCAGCCCGCCCAGGATGGCGCCGGGAACGCTGCCCATGCCGCCCAGGATGATGATCACGAACGCCTTGGTGATGACCAGGTTGCCCATCGCCGGAAAGACCAGTCCGATGGGCGAGTACAGCGTGGCCGCCACGGCGGCGAGCACCCCCGAGATGCCGAAAGTGAGCATCGCCACGCGCGTGGCGTCGATGCCCATCAGCGAGGCGCCTTCGCGGTTCTGCGCCATCGCCATGATGGACGAGCCGGTGGTGGTGCGCGTCAGGAACAGGTGCAATGCCAGCATGAGGCTGAAGGCGCCGGCCACGATCAGCAGGCGCTGCACCGGCGCGGTGGCGCCGAAGATGTTGACGATGCCCTCGTAGGGCGTGGACATGCGCCGGAAGTCGGCGCCCCACAGCGCCTGCGCCCCCGCCTCCAGGAACAGCATCAGACCGATGGCGGCGATCATGGGGTGCAGGCCCTCATGGTGGCGCAGCGGGTGAAACACGAGCCGCTCGGCCAGGGCCGCCAGGACGGCGACGACCAGCGCCGAGCCCGCCATCGCGACCCAGTAGTTCAGGCCCAAGGCCGACATGAGCTGGTAGGACACGAAGGCGCCCACCATGTAGAAAGCACCATGCGCGAAATTGGGCACGTGCAGGATGCCGTAGACCAGCGTCAGGCCCAACGCCACCAGGCTGTACGTGCCGCCCAGTGTCAGTCCGTTGAGTATCTGCTGTAGCAGTACTTCCATTGCGTCTCCTCTTGTTGTTTGTCCGCATGAACGCCGCCGCGGCAGCCCGATTCAGCGTCGCCGATGGTCGAACGGACCTTCAGGCGGAGCGAGATGAGTTTAGCACTGAAACTTGCGATTTCGGGGCAGATGGCGTTAACCCCTAGGCGGCGCCGCGCCGCTCACCATCGCCCCGCTTCCATCCGGATCGCGACCTCGCAATCCTCGAAGATCTCCAGCTTGGCGATCTTCACCCGCACGCCGCGCACGCCGTGCAGGCGCATCAGGCGCTGGCACAGCTTGCCGATCAGGGTCTCCAGCAGGTTGACGTGCTCGGCGGTGCACTCGTCGATGATGATCTGGCGCACCTTGCGGTAGTCCAGCACGTGGGTGATGTCGTCGTCGCGCGGACGCAGGGGCTGCGGGCCCAGGCTCAGCTCGGCATCGACCTGGATAGGCTGCGGGGCGCGCTTCTCGTGGTCCAGGATGCCCAGGTTGGCGGCAAAGCGCAGGCCGGTGAGCTGCAGGCTCTGGCGGCCCTGTTCGGAGGGGGTGTCGGTCGGCATCGGAAGGGTTCACCAGGGCTTGAGGCCGACGCGCTCGACGCCGACGGACGCGCTGTCGGGGTACACGTCGGGCTTGCGGGTGGCCACGCGCGCGGCCTGCACCTCGGGACGCCCCATCACGGCGTGCAGCACGGCGTCGCACAGCGTTTCCTGCAGCTCGTGATGCCGGCTGCCGACGGCGACGGCGATGACCTCGCGCACGAAGTCGTAGTCCAGGGTGTGCGCGATGTGGTCCTGCGCGGCCCCGGCGTGGTCGAGCTTGACGCACAGGTCCACGTCGAACCACAGGCGCTGCGGCCCCTCGCGCTCGAACCCGTGCACGCCGATGCGCACCGGCAGCTCGTGCCGGCGCAGGCTGAGCAGGCGGCAGCCGGTGGCCAGGCGCGCGTCCAACGCGGCGAAGGCGAGCAGCACCGAGTTCATGGCGCGCCCCGGACGCCGCCGGGCCGCCCCAAGGCGGACGGAGCCCCCTCGGGGGACAGCGCATCTCGCGCCAGCGGGGAAGCGTGGGGGCCGGTCTTCACGGCGAACATCACGTCGCGGTCCAGCGCCACCAGGTGCTGGCCGTTGTCGGCGCGCAGCGTGGTGCCGTTCAGGCTGGGGTTCTCCGCGATGAACAGCGCGCAGCGCGCCACGTCAGCCGGGGCGATGGGCTGCCGCAGCAGGTTGACCTGGCTGGCGCGGTCGAAGTTGCCCTGCGTCTGCGGACCGCTCAGGTACATCAGGCCGGGCGACAGGCCGCACACGCGCACCCACGGCGCCAGCGCCTGTGCCTGCAGCGCCACGCTGTGCGCCAGGGCCAGCTTGCTCACGGTGTACGAGAAGTAGTCGGGGTTGAGGTTGTGCACCTTCTGGTCGAGCACGTGAATCACGCTGTAGCGCCCGGCGGTGGCCGCGCCCGCCCGGGTCAGCCGAGCGCCCAGCGCGTTGCCCAGCAGCAACGGCGTGGCGGTGTTCGTCGAAAAATGATGAATCATGCCGCCAGCCCGCGCGGAACAAGCATCATCCGCTTCAAAAATGGAAGCATTGTTGACGATGCAGTGCGGCAGGCCGCCGCCGGCGGCGCTGGCCTGGTCCAGCAGCGCGCTGGCCGCGTCGGGCTGCGCCAGGTCGGCCTCGGCCAGGTGGCAGCGCCGGCCCAGGCGCGCGATCTCGGCCTGCAGGGCCAGCGCCTCGGCGCGCGAGCGGCGGTAGTGCGCCACCACGTCCCACCCCGCGCGCACGAAGTGCAGACTGATCTCGCGCCCCAGGCGGCGCGCGGCGCCGGTCACCAGCACGGTGCGGGCGGCGGGCGGGGCAAGGGCGCTGGAGTCGGGCACGAGCGGCATTGTGGACCCAAACGCCCCCGCGGCCGGGCGGCGCGCGCGATGGCCGACAATGCGGGCGTGTCCTCCGCACCGCCGCGCCGTGCCGTCCCGGCCGACCCTCCCCTGCCTGCCCTGATCGCTCGCGAGATCCGCGCCGCTGGCGGCTGGCTGCCGTTCGACCGCTTCATGCACCTGGCGCTGTACGCCCCCGGCCTGGGCTACTACGCCCATGGTTCGCCCAAGTTCGGCGCGATGCCGAGTTCGGGCAGCGACTTCGTGACGGCGCCCGAGCTGTCGCCGCTGTTCGGCCGGGCGCTGGCCGCGCAGGTGGCCGACAGCCTGGCCGCCACGGGCACCGACGAGGTGTGGGAATTCGGCGCCGGCTCGGGCGCGCTGGCGGCGCAGCTGATCGCGGCGCTGGACGCGCTGGGCCGACCGCCCGCGCGCTACACCATCGTCGACGTGTCGGGCAGCCTGCGCGCGCGCCAGCAGGCGCGCCTGGTGCCCTTCGCCGCGCGCGTGCGCTGGGCCGACCGGCTGCCCGGGGCGCTGCGCGGCGTGGTCGTCGGCAACGAGGTGCTGGACGCCATGCCGGTGAAACTGCTGGCACGGGTCGGCGGGGCGTGGCATGAGCGCGGCGTGGCGATTTCGGAGCATTTTTGTCCTGCAGCCCGTATGGATATTACGCTAACAGCTATCGAAACAGAAGCAAATCACAACGCGCGCCGCACCTTCGCATGGGTCGATCGCCCGACCGCGCTGCGCCCGCCGGCGGACGTGGAGGGCGCGCACGAAGTGGTGACCGAGATCCACCCGCAGGCCGAGGCCTTCGTCGCCACCGTGGCCGAGGCGCTGCGGCGCGGCGGCGCCGGCGCGGCCTTCTTCATCGACTACGGCTTTCCCGAGGCCGAGTACTACCACCCGCAGCGCACCACCGGCACCCTGGTGTGCCACCGCGCGCACCGCGTGGACGACGACCCGCTGGCCGACGCGGGCGCCAAGGACATCACCGCCCACATCGACTTCACCGGCGTGGCGCTGGCGGCGCAGCAGGCCGGGCTCGATGTCCTGGGCTACACCTCGCAGGCGCGCTTCCTGCTCAACTGCGGGCTGGCCGCCATGATGGAGGCGTCCGACCTGCCCACCCGCGCCACGGCCATGAAGCTGCTGGCCGAGCACGAGATGGGCGAGCTGTTCAAGGTCATCGGCCTGGCCACGCCCGGCCACGGCGCGGCGCGCGGCTTCGCCCAGGGCGACCGCACGCACCGGCTCTGAAGCAGGGAGAACGCTCGCCATGCTCCGCTGGGTGCTCGTGGTCTTCCTGGCGCTGGTGCTGATCGGCGCCCTGCGGCCCTGGCTTGAGAAGCTGGGCCTCGGGCGGCTGCCGGGCGACCTGCGCTTCCGGCTGTTCGGGCGCGAGTGGTTCATCCCGCTGGCCAGCACCTTGCTGCTCAGCGCCCTCGCCAGTCTGGTCGCTAAACTGCTGTAGGGTCGGGCGCCAATGGACGAGCGCCCCCTTCTGATCGATTCATCACCACAACCGGAGACTGACATAACTTCCCTCGCACCCTCCCGCCGCCGCGCGCTGTCGGCCGCCGCGGCGCTCGCCGCCTTGTGCGCCGGCCTGGCCGCCGCGCCCGCGGCGCTGGCCCAGGCCTACCCGTCCAAGCCCATCAAGCTGATCGTGCCCTTCCCCGCCGGCGGGCCGACGGACGTGTCGGCGCGCGTCATCGGCCAGCGCATGGCACAGGGCCTGGGCCAGCCCGTGGTGGTGGAAAACCGCGCCGGCGCCTCCGGCATGATCGCGGCCGAGGCCGTGGCCAAGTCCGCCCCCGACGGCTACACCCTGATGGTGCTGGCCACGCCCACGCTGCTGGGCCCGCACCTGTACGGCAAGCGCTCGTACGACACCCTCAAGGACTTCACCCCCATCGGCTCGGCCTACGACTTGCCGATCGTGATGGTGGTCAATCCGAAGTCGCTGCCCGACGTCACCTCGCTGGCGCAACTGATCGCCAAGGCCAAGGCCACGCCCGGCCAGATGAACTACACCAGCGCCGGCAACGGCAGCTTCGGCCACCTGTCCACCGAACTGCTCAAGGGCCTGGGCGGCTTCGACGTGCGCCACATCGCTTACAAGGGCAGCGCACCGGCCATCACCGACCTGCTGGGCGGCCAGGTGCCGATGATGTTCTCCGACATGATCGCGGCGCTGCCGCACATCCAGTCCGGCAAGCTGCGGCCCATCGCCGTCGGCTCGCCCCAGCGCGTGGCGCTGCTGCCCGACGTGAAGACCGTGGCCGAGCAGGGCTTCGCCGGCTTCGACGCCGTGTCCTGGGGCGGCTTCGTGGCGCCGGCCGGCGTGCCCGCCGACATCGTCGCGCGCCTGACCGGCGAACTGAAGACCGCCCTGGCCGACAAGGAGGTGCAGGCCAAGCTGGTCAAGGTCGGCACCGCCGCCGCCTACCAGCCGCCCGAGCAGTTGGCCGCGCGCATGCGCGCCGATTACGAGAAGTGGGGCAAGGTCGTGCAGGAGCGCGGCATCCGCAACGAGTGACCCCGGCGGGCCGTCACAGCATCTCGTCTGGCGCGAACGGCCCCAGGACCTTGATCAGCAGCCGCAGGCCCAGGCTGGTGTCGGGCTCGCCGTGCGCGTCCTCGAAGTCGGCGCCGGGCGGCGCGCGCCACAGCAGCCGGCCCTCGGGCGTCAGCACCATCTGCCAGGCGCCGCTGGCCAGGGCCTCCTCCACCTCCACCGCCGCCTGGCGCGCCAGCGCGCGGCTGCGGATGACCAGCGCCACCTCGGTGTTCTGCAGCTTGGAGCGCCAGTCGAGGTTCATCGAGCCGATGCTGATCACGCGGCCGTCGATGATCAGCATCTTCGAATGCAGGCTGGCCTGCGAGCCCCCCGGGCTGGAGCCGAACACGGTTCGGTTCAGCCGGGCGTCCTGCAGCGCGCGCATCTCGTACAACGCCACGCCCTGGCGGATCAGCGCCTCGCGGTGGCGCGCGTAGCCCACGTGCGCCAGCGGCGCGTCGTTGGAGGCCAGCGAGTTGGTCAGCACGCGCACCCGCACGCCGCGCCGCACCATGTCGGCGAACACCTGCTTCATCTGCTCGCCGGGCACGAAGTACGGCGAGACGATGAGCGCGTCGCTCCGCGCCAGCCGCAGCAGCGACAGCATGCCGTCCACCACGGTGTCCTCGGTGTGTTCGTCGTTCAGCTCGGGCACCAGCTTGGCGGGCTCGTCCACCAGCAGCGCCGCCGGCGCCCAGGTCAGCGGCAAGCGGGCCAGGTCCGACGGCGGCGGCAGCGGCGCGGGAGCGTCCGGCGCGGGCGTGGCGGGCTGCGTGGTGCCGCGCAGCGTGCGCAGCTCGTCCCGGCTGACGAGCGAGGCCACCGGATAGGCCAGCAGGTCGTTCCAGTAGCGGTCGAAGCTGGCCGACATGGCCTGCACCACCGGGCCCACGGCCAGCACGTCCATGTCGATGAAGTTGCTGCCGTCGGCGGTGCCGAAGTAGGCGTCGCCCAGGTTGCGCCCGCCGGTGATGCCCCAGGCGTTGTCGGCGAGGTACAGCTTGTTGTGCATGCGGTGCTGGATGCGCTGGAAGTCGTGCAGCGAGCCGAGCGCCCGCAGCACGCCGGCGCCGCGCGCGCCGGACAGCGGGTTGAACATGCGCATCTCCACGCCGGGCAGGAAGGCCATGCCCATGACCAGCGCGTTCCGCCCGGTGCTGTTGAAGTCGTCCAGCAGGATGCGCACGCGCACGCCGCGCGCCGCCGCCGCGCGCACCTCGCGCAGCAGCGCGCGCGTGCTGTCGTCGGCGTGGATGGCGTAGTACTGGATGTCCAGGGTGCGGCTGGCCTGCTGCGTCAGCGCCAGGCGGCTGGCGTAGGCCATGTTGGCCGAATCGACGAGCGCGAAACCCGATTCGCCCGCGCGCGCCGTGGCGGGTCGGCGCTGCGCCGCCAATTGCCCCAGCGGCGTGGCGCCGCCGTCGGCCAGCGCGCGCGACACGGGGCGCTCCACGTCCTGGGGCAGGCCGCCGCAGGCGGGCAGCGCCAGGGCCAAGACGAGCGCCAGCCCGGCGGCGACGCCGGCGCGGGACCGGCGTGCAGCCATCGGGCGGTCGCGGGAAAGGAAGTCACGCATGGCGGTCGAATCAGGGTGAGCCGATGGCATCGTAGGGCGGCGCGAGCCGGCGGCCTGTCGGACGGCAGCGCGAAATCGCCGCGCCGCGCCCTGCCAGCGAGAAGGCCGCTCGGGGGCCAATGCCAGTCAGTTAACCACTGACTGGTATTTTTTGAAGGGAACTTGCTGCGAGTAGAGCGCTTGACCTCACGCGGGAAGGATCGCCCGCCTCGACGAGGCGGGAGCACGAAGTAGCGGGCTTGCTTCAGCAGCCGCCGCAGGAGCTCGGGCAAGGTGCCAGAGCGCGCAAGGTGCACCGTATTGATCGCGCCCACGATGGCGTGCCGCGCTGTGTGGAAGCTGATACGGGTAGGCACGACACCTGCATGCCGGGCCCTCAGGCGCATCCACCGTCGCAACAGGGTATAGGCGATCAACACGCCCCAGACCTCTTGCTTGACCAGTTCGGGCTGCTTGCTGCGCAGCCACACCTTGGCCCTGCCGCAGCGATTGCTTGATCTCCCGAAACCCTAACTCGATCTCCCAGCGCTGGCGGTACAACCGCGCCAGTTGTGCTGCCGCAAACCGCAGGGGATCGAGCATCGAAGTGATGAAGCGCCTGATCTTGCCTCCAGCGTGCACCTGGATCAGCCGGGCTTGCCAGCCCAATCACCAGCCACACGGCATGCTCGGCGGGCAGCTTGCGCCGGCCCATGGAGGCCTTGCCTGTGGCCTCAAGTGCTTGTTCTATCCAGCGCGGATCAAGCAGCGAGCCCAACTGCGCAACCCCGTTGGCAGGCATCGCCTCCAACGACTAGTTCAATATGTTCTGTAACAGGCAAAACAAAAAAGGGAACGTGTTCAACACGTTCCCTTTTTAGACCAGTTTGCTTCGATTCTGCTTAACTGACTGGCATTGGCCCGGGGGGGCCTTCGGGGCGGGAGCGGGGTCGGCCTTCAGGCCGCCGTCTGGTCGTCCACCGCCGCGCCGGGGGCGTGGTTGACGCACGACTGGATGCCGGCGTCGCGCGTGGCCTCGCTGGCGTACATCTGGCTCTGGCCGATGACCTGGCCGTTGCCGGCCTTGAGCGTGAAGTAGGGCGAGCCGTCCTTGGCGCTCAGCTTGTCGTAGCGCGCGGCGTCGCCGCCGTTCTTCTTGACCGACTCGATGCCATTCACCGCGCTGGCCTTGGCCTCGTACATCTCGCTGCTCAGGATCACCTGGCCATTGCTGGCGAGCAGGGAAAAATAAAACTTGTCGTTCTTGGACTTCTTGAGTTCGAACTTGCCTGCCATGAAAGCTCCTTGGTCGTAGAGGTGTCGTCGAGGGGCCGGCGCGCCGCCGGCTGGCGCGCATTGTGCGCCCGCGCCGGAGCGCCGCTCACCCGCGCGGGCGCCGGCCGTGCATTCGTGCACGGCGGCGTGGCGGGGGCGCCGCAAGGCGGGCGCGAGCGGTCAGCTCTGCATCAGCCGCTTGGACTTGGCGATGGACATCAGCATGCCCAGCGCCAGCCCCAGCGTGACCAGGGCCGTGCCGCCGTAGCTGACGAAGGGCAGCGGCACGCCCACCACCGGCAGGATGCCGCTGACCATGCCCATGTTGACGAAGGCGTAGGTGAAGAAGATCGTCGTCAGGCTGGCGGCCAGCAGCCGCGCGAACAGCGTCGGCCCCTCGGCGGCGATCATCAGGCCGCGGAAGATGAGGAAGATGAAGCCGATGATCAGCGCCAGATTGCCGGCCAGGCCGAACTCCTCGGAGAAGGCGGCGAAGATGAAGTCGGTGGTGCGCTCGGGGATGAACTCCAGGTGCGTCTGCGTGCCCTGCATGAAGCCCTTGCCGTACAGCCCGCCCGAGCCGATGGCGATCATGCCCTGCAGGATGTGGAAGCCCTTGCCCAGCGGGTCGCGCGTGGGGTCGAGCAGGGTGCACACGCGCTGGCGCTGGTACTCGTGCAACACCACCCAGTCCACGCCGTCGGCGCACAGCTCGGGCTCGTAGGCCACCACCAGCGCCACCACCAACGCACCGGCCAGCACCGGCGGCAGCACCAGCTTCCAGGGCAGGCCGGCGAAGAAAATCACGGCCAGCCCTGCGGCCAGCACCAGCAGGGCGGTGCCCAGGTCGGGCTGCTTCATGATCAGCCCCACCGGCAGCGCCAGCAGCGCGAAGGCGGCCACGAAATCCAGCGGCCGCGTCCGCCCCTCGTGGCGGTGGAACCACCAGGCCAGCATCAGCGGCGTGGCGATCTTCAGCAGTTCGCTGGGCTGGATCACCACGCCGACGTTGATCCAGCGCTGCGCGCCCTTCTTGGTGATGCCGAACAGCGCCACCGCCACCAGCAACGCCAGCCCCAGCGTGTACAGCGGCACCGCCAGGCTCATCAGCCGCTGCGGCGGCACCTGGGCGACGACGAACATGATGCCAGCGGCCACCAGCATGTTGCGGCCGTGGTCGGCAAAGCGCGTGCCGTGGTCGAACCCCGACGAGTACATGGCCAGCAGCCCCGCGCCCGCCAACAGCAGCACGGCCAGGGCCAGCAGCAGGTCGAACCCGCGCAGCAGCGGCCACGCGCGCTGCCACAAGGAGGATTTTTCGAACACCACGGACATGGGCGGGATTATCCGTGCCGACTGCCGTAGCATGGCCGCATGACGACGACGCATCTGCTCTATCTGCACGGTTTCCGCTCCTCGCCGCAATCGGCCAAGGCGCGCCTGATGGCCGCGCGGGTGCAGGCCGGTCACCCCGGCGTGCGCTGGTGGTGCCCGCAACTGCCGCCCTCGCCAAGCCAGGCCGCCGACCTGATCGCCGAGGGCCTCGCCGGCTGGCCGCGCGGGCGCATGGCGGTGGTGGGCTCGTCGCTGGGCGGCTTCTACGCCACCTGGGTGGCCGAGCGCCAAGGTTGCCGCGCCGTGGTGCTGAACCCGGCCGTCGATCCGGCGCGCGACCTGGCGGCCCACGTCGGCGAACAGACCACCTGGCAGGACCCGGCCGAGCGCTTCTTCTTCCGCCCCGAATACGTGGATGAACTGCGCGCGCTGCAGGCCGGCCCGCTGGCCGACCCGGCGCGCTACCTGGCCGTCATCGCGAAAGGCGACGAACTGCTGGACTGGCGCGAGATGGCCGCGCGCTACCAGGGCGTCCGCCTGCGCGTGCTGGAGGGCAGCGACCACGCGCTGTCGGACTTCGCGCGGCACCTGGACGAGGTGCTGGCCTTCCTGGACCTCGCGGGCCCCGATAACTCCTGATTTAATAGCTATTGACACAGTACCCGCACTGGCTAGAACCCGATTTGGCTTGAAATCCAGCCCTGCTCGCCCGGCCGCCGGCGGCGTTGGTGGGACAATCGCCCTCCTCCATGCATGTACTTTTCGACGAGGCGGGCAAATTCCTGGCCGGCCGCATTCTTTCCGAGGCCGACGCCTCGGCCCAGGTGGAACTGGACTCGGGCAAGCGCCTGAAGGTGAAGGCCGCCAACCAGTTGCTGCGCTTCGACAAGCCCGCGCCGGCCGAGTTGCTGGCCCAGGCCCAGGCCCAGGCGGCCGAGATCGACCCGGCGCTGGCCTGGGAATTCGCGCCCGAGGACGAGTTCGGCTTCGCCGTGCTGGCGCGGGACTACTTTGGCGACGCCCCCACGGTGGCGCAGCAGGCGGCGGCGCTGATCGCGCTGCACGAGGCGCCGCACTACTTCCGCCGCGCCGGCAAGGGGCGCTTCCGCAAGGCACCGGCCGACGTGGTGGCGCAGGCGCTGGCCGCGATCGAGAAGAAGAAGCAGATCGCCGCCCAAATCGCCGCCTGGGCCGATGAGCTGGCCCAGGGCCAGTGCCCGGCGCCGATCCGCGAGCAGCTCTACAAGATCCTGTTCCGGCCCGACAAGAACGCGCCCGAGTACAAGGCCGTGGTCGAGGCCGCGCGCGCCACGCAGCAGGCGCCGCTGGCGCTGCTCACGCGCGCCGGAGCCATCGCCTCGGCCTACCAGTTCCACTGGCAGCGCTTCCTGTTCGAGAACTTCCCCAAGGGCACGGGCTTCCCGGCGCTGCAGGCGCCCGCCATCGCCGAGGAGCTGCCGCTGGCCGACGTGCAGGCCTACTCCATCGACGACTCGCAGACCACCGAGATCGACGACGCGCTGTCGCTGCGGGGCCTGGGCACGGGCACGGTCGTGCTGGGCATCCACATCGCCGCGCCGGGCCTCGCCATCCAGCCCGGCGACGCGCTGGACGAGCTGGGCCGCGCGCGCCTGTCCACCGTGTACATGCCCGGCTACAAGATCACCATGCTGCCCGACGAGGTGGTGCAGGCCTACACCCTGTCCGAGGGGCGCGCGGCGCCGGCGGTGTCGCTGTACGTCACCCTGGACGAGGCCAGCCTGGAGATCCAGGCCAGCGAGACGCGCCTGGAGCGCGTGCCCATCGCCGCCAACCTGCGCCACGACCAGCTCGACGCGCTGGTCACCGCCGAGTGGCTGGAAGGCGGCGAGGATTTGAATGAAAACGAGCTCCAGCCCCCGACCATACAGCGTGAGCAGCTCTCATTTTTATACCGCCTGGCCCGCCACCTGAAAGCCCGGCGCGAACAGGTGCGCGGCAAGCCGGAAACCTTCAACCGCCCCGACTACAACTTCCGGCTGGCCGGACACGACGGCGGCGTGCCGACGGGCGACGAGCAGGTAGCTATCACCACCCGCCAGCGCGGCGCGCCGCTGGACCTGATCGTGGCCGAGGCCATGATCCTGGCCAACAGCACCTGGGGCCAGTGGCTGGCCAGCCTGGGCGTGCCAGCCATCTACCGCAGCCAAGCCAGCCTGGCGCCGGGCGTGAAGGTGCGCATGGGCGCCAAGGCGCTGCCGCACGCCGGCATCGGCGTGCCCAGCTACGCCTGGAGCACCTCGCCGCTGCGGCGCTACGTCGATCTGGTGAACCAGTGGCAGATCATCGCCTGTGCGCGCCACGGCAAGACGGCGGCGCTGGCCGCGCCCTTCAAGCCCCGGGACGCGCAGCTGTTCGCCATCATCAGCGCCTTCGACGCCGCGTACACGGCGTACAACGGGCACCAGGCCAGCATGGAGCGCTTCTGGACCTTGCAGTACCTGCGCCAGCACGGCATCACCGAGCTGACCGCCAGCCTGATCAAGGAGCAGCCCGGCGGCGCCTGGCTGGTGCGCGCCGACGATCTGCCGCTGGTCTTCACCGTGCTGGGCGCGCAGGGCCTGCCGCGCGGCACGCGGGTGCGCGTGAAGCTGGGCGAGATCGACGCCATCGCCCTGGACGTGCGCGGCACGGTGCTGGACGTGTTGCAGGCCGAGCCCGTCGGCGTCGGCGCGCCCGCCCCCACGCCCGACGAGGACGACGAGGAATCCGCCGCCGGCCCGCTCACCATCGCCGTGGACGTGGGCGAAGCCGAGGGCGCCAGCGCCGACAATCCGGCGCCGTGATGCCGCGATATCTCCCGTCGCTGTCCGTCCTGCAGTGGGCGCTGGCCGCCTCCGTGCTGCTGCACGCGGTGCTGCTGACGGTGCGCTTCGTCGATCCGGAGGGCTTGCGGCGCGTGTTCCATCAGAGCACGCTCGACGTCGTGCTGGTCAACGCCAAGTCCGACGAGAAGCCCCGGAAGGCCCAGGCCATCGCCCAGCACAGCCTGGCCGGCGGCGGCGGCGCGGAGGGCCCGCGCCTGGTCAGCACGCCGCTGCCGCCCAGCCTGCGCGACGCCAGCGGCGACGCGGCCATCGACCAGAACCAGCGCCAGATCGACCACATGCAGCAGCAGCAGGAGCTGCTGCTGGCCCAGGTGCGCCAGCAGCTCGCGGCCCTCCCCAAGCCCGACCCGCGCCGCGACAGCAGCGACCCCGACGCCCGCGCCCAGGCAAAACGCCGCCAGCAACTGGCCAAGCTGCTGGCCGCCATCGAGAAGCGCGTGGAGGAAGAGAACACGCGCCCGCGCAAGCGCTACCTCAGCCCCGCCACCCTGGGCACCACCTACGCGCAGTACTACGACGACATGCGCCGCAAGATCGAGGCGCGCGGCACGCAGAACTTCCCCCACGTGGCCGGCCACAAGCTGTACGGCGAACTGCTGATGGCCCTGCTCATCAACCACGACGGCCGCATCCTGGACGCGCGCGTGGTGCAGGGCTCGGGCAACCGCATCCTCGACCGCCTGGCCGAGGCCATCGCCCAGGCGGCGGCGCCGTTCGGCCTCTTCACCGCGGCCATGCGCCGGGACACCGACCAGTTCGACGTGACGGCGCGCTTTCGCTTCACGCACGAGCAGACGCTGGAGACCATGCTGCAGGCCGGCGCGCCGGGCGCCGCCAGGAGCGCGCGCTGATGCGGACGCTGCGCAACGGGGTGCTGCTGGCGCTGGCCGCGGCGCTGGCGCTGCAGCTTTTCTTCATCGGCCGCATCGCGCTGATGGCGGTGCTGGCCCCGCAGTCCACCACCTTCGAGCGCTCGGAGGCCTGGCGCTTGGCGCTGGGCGGCGAGCTGCGCTGGCGCCAGGACTGGCGCGGCTACGCGCAGATCTCCGACCACCTCAAGCGCGCCGTCATCGCGTCGGAGGACGACAGCTTCGCCAGCCACGAGGGCGTGGACTGGGAAGCGATCGAGAAAGCCTGGGAGCGCAACGCCAAGGCCGAGGAAGCCGCCGCCCAGCGCGCCGCGCAGAACCGGCCCACGCCGCCCATCCGCATCCGCGGCGGCTCCACCATCACCCAGCAACTGGCCAAGAACCTGCTGCTCTCCGGCGAGCGCACGCTGCTGCGCAAGGGGCAGGAGCTGGTGCTGGCCTACGCGCTGGAGCAACTGCTGAGCAAGCGCCGCATCCTGGAGATCTACCTCAACCACGTCGAATGGGGCGCCGGCGTGTTCGGCGCCGAAGCCGCCGCGCAGCACTACTTCAGGAAGAGCGCCGCCCAGCTCAGCGCCTGGGAAGCAGCCCGCCTGGCGGTGATGCTGCCGCGCCCGCGCTACTTCGAGCAGCGCCCCCGGTCGGCCTACCTGAACCACCGCACGGCCACCATCGTCGCCCGCATGCGGCGCGCCGAGCTGCCATGATCATTTCATGCCATTTCGGCCTTCAGCCCGCACCTGCATTGTGCCGGCAGCTATATAAACAGAAGCAATGAGAATCCTCGGCATCGACCCCGGCCTGCGCACCACGGGCTTCGGCGTGCTCGATGCCGAGGGCGCGCAGTTGCGCTACGTCGCCAGCGGCGTGATCCAGACCACGGCGGCCGCCCAGGGCGACCTGCCCGCGCGGCTGAAGCTGCTGTTCGACGGCATCCGCGAGTTGGCGGCGCGCTACCAGCCCGAGGCGGCGTCGGTCGAGATCGTCTTCGTCAACGTCAACCCGCAGGCCACCCTGCTGCTGGGCCAGGCGCGCGGCGCCTGCGTGACGGCGCTGGTGTCGTGCGGGCTGCCGGTGGCCGAATACACCGCGCTGCAAATGAAGCAGGCCGTCGCCGGCCACGGCAAGGCCGCCAAGGCGCAGGTGCAGGCGATGGTGCAGCGCCTGCTGCAGTTGCCCGCCGCGCCGCGCCCCGACGCGGCCGACGCGCTGGGCTTGGCCATCACCCACGCGCACGCCGGCCCCGCCATCGCGCGCCTGCACGCGGCGGGGCTGGCGCGCACCACCGGCAGCATGTACCGGCGCGGGCGCTGAGTTCTCGAGATTGGCCTTGATCGCTGCGCTGCTACGCCGCGTAGCCGATGCGCGGCACGCGCATGTGGCTGCGTACGTAGGCGGCGCGCTGCGTCACCTTGTCGCAGGAGACTTCCAGGTGCCGCCGCAACAGTGACTGGGCCTGGGCCGCGTCGCCTTGCGCCACGGCTTGCAGCACGGCCATGTGCTCGGCCATGAACGGGTCTTCCGCGGGCATGGGCGCAGCGGCACCCAGCACGTGCTTGCTCAGCGTGAGGATGCAGCGCGTGCGGGGCAAACTCTCCAGGATGGCGGGGTTGGCGCAATACGACAGCAAGTCGATGTGCAGATCGCGCTCCAGCCGATCCAGCTCGGCGCGCTGCACCTTGGGGTAGGCTCTGGCGGCGCGTTGCAGGCGGCGGACCATGGGCTGCACTTCCTCGGGCGGAATGGCGCGGGCGGCGCTGGCCAGCGCCGCGGGCTCCAGAAGCAGGCGCAGCTCGTACAGGTCGCCGATGCGCTTGCTGTCCAGCGCAATCACCGTCCAACGCGAGCGCTCGTCCTTGGCGACCAGGCCCAAGGCCTCGGCATGCACCAGCACGTCGCGCGCCACCATGCGGCCCACGTTGAAGTGGCGGGCCAGCTCGATTTCGTTGATGCGGTAGGCGCCAAAGACCGACAGGTGCACGATGCTCTGCTCCACGCCGTGGTACAGCGCCTCCCACCCTGGGGCCTTGCGCACCGGCTCATCGGTGGCGGCCACGCCAAGCATGTCCCCCGTGAGCGCGATGCGCTGGGGCTGCGTGCCCGCGCCGCCCGCCACCAGGCCCCGGCCTTCGAAGCGCGAGACGTGGCCCTGCGCCTCCAGCTCGCGCAGCGCCTGCCGCACGGGCGTGCGCGTGACACCCAGCAAGTCGGCCACATGCCCCTCGAGCAGGACCGCGCCCGCCGGCAGCGCGCCGGTGCGCAGCGCGTTGGCCAGCACCTGGGTGATGCGTGCGTACAGCGGCTGGCCAGGGGCAGATTCGGTGGACTGGGACTTCATGGTGGCGATCCTACGGGCTGCGCCCCAATCGCGATGGTGAATTCGGGAAAACCATAATGACCTCTGCCTTCATAAGTCATTATATTGCCCTTTGCCAGCAATAAACATTCACAAAACCACCACGATGGACTACCAGTTCGACTTCAGTTTTCTGAGCGACCACTGGCCCGCGCTGCTGTCGGGCCTGTTCTCCACGCTGCGCATGGCGGTGTTCACCATCGTGCTGGGCTTCATCGTGGGCACGGTGCTGGCCGTGGCGCGCACGCAGGGGTCGCCGTGGATGCGCCGGGCCGTCACGGCGTATGTGGACGTCGTCCGCAACACGCCGCTGGTGATCCAGGCGTTCTGGCTGTTCTTCGGGCTGGCGGCCATCCAGCTCAAGGTGCCCGCGCTGATGGCGGCGGTGATCGCGCTGACGATCAACGTGTCCGCCTACACCACCGAAATCATGCGCGCGGGCATCGAGTCGATTCCGCGCGGACAACTCGAAGCGGCGGAATGCCTGGGCATGTCGCGCTCGAAGATGCTGCGCCTGGTCATCCTGCCGCAGGCGGCCGAGCGCATGTACCCGGCGCTGATCAGCCAGTTCGTTTTGATGATGCTGGCCACGTCGATCATGTCGCAAATCTCGGTGGAAGAGCTGACCTCGGCAGGCTACATCATCCAGTCCGAGACTTTCCGCGGCTTCGAGATCTACCTGGTGGTGGCCGCGCTGTACCTGGTGCTGTCGTGGCTGCTGCGGCTGGGCATGGCTGGAGTGGCCATGCTGGCTTTCGAGCGCCGCCGCAAGCTCAAGACCCCTTTGTGAAAGGCCGCCACCATGTCGGGCATTTCGATCGACCAGATTGGTTTCATCTTCAAGGGCGCGGGCTGGACGCTGGTGCTCTCGGCGCTGGGCTTCATTGGCGGCGCGGTGATCGGCCTGCCGCTCGCGCTGGCGCGCAGCCGGGGGGCGCGCTGGCTGCGCGGCGTCACGGGTGCTTACGTGCAGTTGATCCAAGGCGTTCCGCTGCCCGTGATCATGTTCCTGGCGTACTTCGGCATCAGCATCGCAGGCTTTGATTTGCCCAGCCTGGTGGCCGCGGGACTGGCGATGACAGCCTATTCCAGCGCCTATCTGGGCGAGATCTGGAAAGGCTGCATCCAGGCCGTGTCCAAGACACAGTGGGAAGCTGCGGAGTGCCTGGCCCTCACACCCTGGCAGCGCGCGGTGTACGTCATCCTGCCGCAGGCGGCGCGCATCGCCGTGGCGCCCACCGTGGGGTTTCTGGTGCAGATCGTGAAGAACTCGTCCTACGCGGTGGTGATCGGCTTCTTCGACCTGACGTATTCAGCCCGTGTGGTCAACAACTCCACGTTCGCGCCCTTCACGGTGTTCAGCCTCGCGGCGGTGCTGTATTTCGCCATTTGCTACCCACTGTCGATGCTGTCATACCGGCTCGAAAAGAAGCTGGCGCGCCGCTAATCCACGGAGACATTCATGAGCAACAACGAGATCGTGCGCTTCGACAACGTGCGCAAGTCCTATGGCGACACGCAGATCCTCAAGGGCGTGAGCTTCACCGTGAAGCCCGGCCAGGTGGTGGCGCTGATTGGCCGCAGCGGCTCGGGCAAGACCACGGCGCTGCGCTGCATCAACGGGTTGGAGACCATCCAGGGCGGCGAGCTGCACGTGTGCGGCCGGGCCATGCACACGGGCAAGGTCGATCTGCTCGGATTGCGGCAAGAAGTGGGCATCGTCTTCCAGAGCTACAACCTGTTCCCCCACCTCACGGTGCTGCAGAACGTGACGCTCGCGCAGCGCAAGGTGAAGGGCGTTCCCGCCGCCGAGGCCGAAACGATAGCGCTGCAGATGCTCACCAAGGTGGGCTTGCATGAGCGCGCGAACTACTACCCCGAGCAGCTTTCCGGCGGCATGCAGCAGCGCGCGGCCATCGCCCGTTCGCTTGCCATGCAGCCGCAGTTGATGCTGTTCGACGAGGTCACTTCCGCGCTCGACCCCGAGCTCACGGGCGAGGTGCTGCGCGTGATCGAAGGGCTGGCCAAGGACGGCATGACCATGGTGCTGGTCACGCACGAAATGGCCTTCGCGCGCCAGGTGGCCAGCCAGATCCTGTTCATGAACCAGGGCGTGGTGTGGGAGCAGGGCGACGGCTCCATGCTCCAGAACCCGCGCACGCCGGAGTTGCAGCAGTTCGTATCCAGCGGCCTTTGAATCCAGTTCCGCCCCCATCCACAACCCACAGGAGCCCCCGATGAACCCTCTCCGCCGCCATGCCCTGGCCGCCATCGCCGCCGTGTGCGCAGCCGCCGCCTTGCCTGTCCACGCCGACACGCTGGACACCATCAAGCAGCGCAAGAAGATCCTGATCGCCGTGGACATCGGCGCGCCGCCGTACGGCATGATCGACGCGCAGGCCAAGCAGGTCGGCTCCGACGTGGAGGCCGCGCACCTGCTTGCCAAGGATCTGGGCGTGGCGCTGGAGATCGTGCCCGTCAACGGCCCCAACCGAGTGCCCTTCCTGCTGAGCAAGAAGGCCGACGTGGTGATGGCCTCGTTCTCCATCACCGACGAGCGCAAGAAGGTCATCAACTTCTCCGAACCCTACGGCGTGGTGCCCGTGGTGGTCGGCGGCCCTGCGGGCGCGAAGGTGGAAGGCTTCAAGGACTTGTCGGGCAAGTCCGTGGCCGTGACGCGCGGCACCACGTCGGACATGGAGCTGACGCGCGGCACCAAGGAGGTGCCGGGTGTCACCATCGTGCGCTACGAGGACGACGCCACCACCAACACCGCCGTCTCCACCGGCCAGCAGGACTACCTGGCCGCCGCGCCCAGCGTGATTCCCGCCGTGAAGAAGGCCAACCCTTCGCGCGACATCGTCAACAAATTCACCATGAAAGCCTACCCCTACGGCATCGGCCTGCGCAAGGACGACGCGGCGCTCAAAAGCTGGCTGGACGGGTGGGTGAAAACCAACCTCAAGAACGGCAAATTCAACGAAATCTACACACGCTATTTCGGCATGTCGCTGCCTGCGGAAATGCTGAAGTGAAGGGACGGATGCCATGACGCTCGTGATCCGCCTGCACCCGCAGGACGACGTGGTGATATCGCTGGGGCAACTGGTCTCCGGCACGGTGCTGGAAACCGAGGAGGTGACCGTCGCCGGACTCGTCCCTCCCGGCCACAAGGTGGCGACGCGCGCCATCGCGGCGGGCGAGGCCGTGCGGCGCTATGGGCAGATCATCGGCTTTGCCAGCCAGCCCATCCGCCCCGGCCAGCACGTGCACGTGCACAACCTCGCCATGGGCGACTTCGCGCGCGACTATGCCTACGGGCAGGACGCACGCCCCACGCCCCTGGCGCAGCCGCCCGCCACCTTCCAGGGCATCGTCCGCGCCGATGGCCGCGTGGCCACGCGCAACTACATCGGCATCCTGACCAGCGTGAACTGCTCGGCCACCGTGGCCCGCGCCATTGCCGACCACTTTCGCCGCGACATCCACCCCGAGGCACTGGCCGACTACCCCAACGTGGACGGTGTGGTGGCCCTGACCCATGGCACCGGCTGTGCGATGGACTCCCAGGGCGAAGGCCTGGCCGTGCTGCAGCGCACGCTGGGCGGTTACGCCTGCCACCCCAACTTCGCGAGCCTGCTGGTCATCGGCCTGGGCTGCGAAACCAACCAGATTTCGCGCCTGCTCGAAACCCAGGGGCTGCAAAGCAGCGACCACCTGCACGCCTTCACCATCCAGGACACGGGCGGCACCACCAAGACCATCGCGCACGGCATCGAGCTGATCCGCCAGATGCTGCCCGCCGCCAACGCGGTGCGCCGCCAGACCGTGCCCGCCAGCCACATCACCGTGGGCTTGCAATGCGGCGGGTCGGACGGCTATTCGGGCATCTCGGCCAACCCCGTGCTGGGCGCGGCGGTGGACTTGCTGGTGCAGCACGGCGGCACGGCCATCCTGAGCGAGACGCCCGAAATCTACGGCGCGGAGCACCTGCTCACGCGCCGCGCGCAGACGCCCGAGGTGGGCCGCAAGCTCATCAACCGCATCCGCTGGTGGGAGGACTACTGCGCGCGCAACAGCGCCTCGATGGACAACAACCCCTCGGCGGGCAACAAGGCGGGCGGCCTGACCACGGTGCTCGAAAAGTCGCTCGGCGGCATCGCCAAGGCCGGCTCCACCAACCTGATGGACGTGTACGAATACGCCCAGCCCGTGCGCGCCAAGGGCCTGGTGTTCATGGACACGCCGGGCTATGACCCCATCTCGGCCACGGGCCAGGTGGCGGGCGGCGCGAACCTGATCTGCTTCACCACCGGGCGCGGCTCGGCCTACGGCTGCGCGCCCGCGCCCTCGTACAAGCTGGCGACCAACACCGCGCTGTGGGAGCGCCAGAGCGACGACATGGACTTGAACTGCGGCCACATCCTGGAAGGCACGCATGGCATCCAGGAGCTGGGCGCCATCCTGTTCCAGAACCTGCTGGCCACCGCATCGGGCCAGCGCTCGCGCAGCGAAATCCACGGCTACGGACAGCAGGAATTCGTGCCCTGGCAGCTCAGCGTCATCACTTGAGGTTTTCACCCCATGCCCGGACTTTCCAACCCGCGCTATCGCGGCATCTTCCCCGTCGTGCCCACCACGTTCCACGAGGACGGCACGCTCGACCTGGCGAGCCAGAAGCGCTGCCTGGACTTCATGATCGCCTGTGGCGTCGATGGCCTGTGCATCCTGGCCAACTTCTCCGAACAGTTCCTGGTCTCGGACGAGGAGCGCGAAATCCTCACGCGCACATCGCTGGAACACGTGGCGGGCCGCGTGCCCGTGATCGTGACCACCACGCACACCAGCTCCAAGGTCTGCGCCGAGCGCAGCCGCCGCGCGCAGGACATGGGCGCGGCCATGGTCATGGTGATGCCGCCGTACCACGGCGCCACCTTCCGCTTTGGCGAGGCCGCCATTGAGGCGTTCTACCAATCGGTATCCGACGCGATCGGCATCCCCATCATGGTCCAGGACGCGCCCGCCGCGGGCACGCCGTTGTCCATGCCGTTCCTGGCCAGGATGGCGCAGGAGATCGAGCAGGTCAGCTACTTCAAGATGGAAACGGCCGGCGCGGCCAACAAGCTGCGCGAACTCATCGCCCTGGGTGGCGAAGCCATCGAAGGCCCGTGGGACGGCGAGGAAGCCATCACCCTGCTGGCCGACCTCGAAGCGGGTGCCACCGGCGCGATGACCGGCGGCGGCTTTGCCGACGGCATCCGCCCCATCATCGAAGCGCACCGCAGCGGCGACAAGGACAAGGCCTTTGAGCAATACCAGCGCTGGCTGCCGCTCATCAACCACGAGAACCGGCAGGCCGGCTTCCTGGCCGCCAAGGCGCTGATGAAGGCGGGCGGCGTCATTGCCTGCGAAGCCCCGCGCGCGCCCTGGCCACCGATGCACCCGCAGACGCGCAGCCAGTTGCTCGACATCGCGCGCCGGTTGGATCCGCTGGTGCTGCGCTGGGCCAAGTGAAATATTTTTCAAGCCAAATTGGCATCCAGCCCTTGTGCATAAATAGCTTACAGCTATTAATTTAGTAGCAAATGACACAACACGACAACCTCATCAACGGTCAGTGGGTGCCTGGCAAGGCCTACGCCCCCAACCTCAACCCCAGCGACCTGTCCGATGTCGTGGGCGAATACGTCCAGGGCGATGCTGCCGACGTGGATGCCGCCGTGGCCGCCGCGAAGGCCGCTTTCCCTGCGTGGAGCAC
>Ga0075163_10000195_pt1 | contig 72701 bp, 57 predicted proteins | sample JI1023141ADNA_FD_71478 | JGI IMG/M metagenome (GOLD analysis project Ga0075163, IMG submission 71478) | Wastewater effluent complex algal communities from Wisconsin, to seasonally profile nutrient transformation and Carbon sequestration -... | ecosystem: Engineered > WWTP > Effluent > Algae... | reverse complement strand
GGGGGGTGATGGATGCGTCGGTGTGATGGAGGCTGAGTTACCGCTGCTGGTAGCTACCACCAATGGGCTTGGTGAAGCACGTTCGTCTGGCGAGTGCGGGTGCCAACGTGCCGTGCTTCCGGCGGCAGTCACTGCGGCCAGGCTCTGAGCGTCGGAACTAGGCGAACTCGGCCTTGAAAGCAGCGTTGATGCTTGATCGCGAATCATGTCGCTGCTGCATGCGCTGTAGAGGGTGTCGAGCTCGACGCCGTTGGTGCGCAGGAATTCCCTAGCCGACAAATCGACTTCAGCGGTGTCGAGTACCCGCTGGATTGCCTCCATGATGTTGGCGCCATGAATAGCTGCCTTGAGATTTGCCTCCGACTGCCTGGCGGCCACAACCGCAACAATCTTGTCCAGCTTCGTTTGGGCTGGATGCTTCGCCAGGTTGATCTGATGTATTTCTTCGTTGGCTCTGTGGGCGATTTCTCGAAGATTGGATCGCAATTCCAAAAGTGAGTCGCGGGCGGAGGAGTAGGCGGCCGCGGATATTACGTTCCTTTCGGAGGTATTGCGAGCACCGTTTTCTCCAATGAGAAAAGTTGCTCTGGCGTGTTCGGCTGCTACTCCAACCTGAACGGCTAGGGATCCATTTCGAATGGACGCCAGCTGGCTTGCGTAACTTTCGTAGCTCTGGCCGATGTCGTTTCGATTGGTGTTGGCAACCGCCAGCACTTCGAGCGATGTTGATGCCGGCCATTGGTGGCCGACCACTAGGTTCGACCACTCGCCGGGAGGCAGGTCGGTCACAGACAGTTCTGTTTGATGGTCAAGGTTGCTGAATCCCCGTCCTTGTAGCTTGAATCAAGCTGTGCTTGTGGCTCTTCCGCCAACTGGCCCAGGCTGATTTCCTGGTATGCCCAGGCAAGTGCTTTTACAGCCTTGCCGAGTTCGAGGGGTACGGCTGGATTGTCTCCTAGGCTGTGATTTAGGGACATACTGCCTACTGCTAATGCGAGGCGCACGTTCGCTGCGACAGCGAGAATAGTGGCTTGGTCTGTGCCCCCGTCTGTCCGTCCGGCGATCTGTATGCCAGCATTCGCCTTCGAAAACGCTTCGCACACAGCTTGTTTCGCCTCCGCTACTTCCAGCTCGCTGTACACCTTTGCGGTGGGGGTTTCAGGCTTGGGCAGTGGACGGAACCACGCGCCGGCGGCTACCACAAGTGCCGCGATAGCTATCGCGATAGCAATGACATTCGGCATCCGCGACGGGTCACGCGATAGGCGAACGGAATCAGGTCGGGGGCCTGATTCGGTAGGCAACGGGGCTTGAGGTGGTTGCAGCACCGAGGGATACTAGCCGCTGACTTTGCCTGCTCGCTATTCAGCGGTACCGCCTCCGGGCGCAGCGAGGCGGGCTGTAATTGCTGGTCAGGCACTGTCTGGCCGATCAGATCAAACTGTGGCTGAAGCTTGACTTGACCTGGTGAGCAACGTCCACGGACGATGATTCAATGCGCCGAGCCATGGTTTCGATTTTTGCTGCCCTGAGCTTGGCTGGAACGACACTGGCATCGTCCCCGCCAAGCGATGCGGAAACACCTTGGTTCCAAGCGAACGTCGGAAATGCGACACAGGTGCTGTCTGTGGTGGGAACTGGTGGATCGACGGCAAAGATGGATGTGTGGCAGCGCACTGAAAGCGGCTGGCAGCCAATCGGATCCGGAATACCAGTGCATATCGGGGCTAACGGGATGGTTCCTCAGTCTCATGACGGGGAAATGGCAACCCCGATGGGTGTGTTCAGTCTTGATTTTGCGTTTGGCACCCAACCGAATCCGGGAACGGGCCTCGAATACGTCCAGGTGACGCGGGACTACTGGTGGGACGGCGACGTCAACAGCCCTACCTACAACACAATGCAGGTCTGCAAGAAGGCCGACTGCGCCTTCAACACCGATCCGTCCAGCGGTACAGAGAATCTCTACATCCCGCAGTACGCGCATGCGGTAGTCATGGGCGTCAACAAAGCTCGTGTTCCGGGCAACGGTGGAGCGTTTTTTGTTCACACCACAGACGGCGGACCGACGGCGGGTTGTGTGGCTCTCGACGACGACACTCTGGTCAAGATCATGAAGTGGCTTAAGCCCGGCGCGGTCATCGCCGTCGCGAAGTAGCCAGGCCGATGATTCAGGCCAATGCACTTCCGGGTGTCGCTGTGAAGTTCAAGCCCTCCAACGACATCGTCGCTTCGTAAGTCCGCGAGTAGCCCGTCGCGCAGATCTTCCATCCGTGATCCGTGAGCCGGTAGGTGTCGCGATAGAACGCGGCCCCGAACAACATGAAGTGGTGTTCCGGAACGATCACCTTGTCCTGGAGATACCAGATTGCCCTACCTGTGTCGCCTTCGACGGTGATCTCCGGGTGGCTCACATGATGTTCGGTGATGATGCCGGCCGGCATCGCCGACCGCATGAACTCCACCAATTCCGAGCGGGACGTGAAGTGAAGTTTCTTGCCGAGAGAGGATCCGTAGTCACCGACGACGTCGTCGGTGAGAGTCTCGGCGAAGTCATCCCAATGCTTGGTGTCCAAGGCCCGCAAGTAGCGGTACTTGACCTGCTTGATCTCCTCGATTACCTGGGCGTCAACCATGCTGACATTGCAGCACAGCGATCACCGCTAATCTGGACGGGTCACCATGAGGAGTGGGCCATTGCTCGACGGATTCCTGCGCTCGCCGGCTTCGGGTTCGATTGGATTCCATCCTTCGTGGTCGGCATCGGTATTGCGGTTGGTGCAATCATCCAAAGATGTTCGCCCGCAGGGAAGGAAGTCCAATGACCGAGCGGTCGGCTCGGGTGACCAGTCGATACTCGCAACTGTCGAGAGCTGACTTAGCCATTCTGGTACCTGAGTTGCTGTTGATCGGGCAGTTGATCGACAGATCCGGGATGGCTTGGTGCATAGAGTCATTTGGTCGGCGGGAAATGTTGCAGATCGCCATTGAAGAATGGGCGGGTTCGAGCCCCATCTACACCCGCAGGATGCAGAAGGCGCTTAGCTATCAGGGCGACGACGTCATCACGATATTCAAGGGTCTGCAACTCGACATCGGTGCACCGCCGCAATTCATGGACTTCCGCTACACAGTGCACGACCGTTGGCATGGCGAATTCCACTTGGACCACTGTGGCGCACTGCTCGACGTCGAGCCGATGGGTCCGGATTACGTCACCGGAATGTGCCACGACATCGAAGACCCCACATTCGATGCCACGGCAGTCGCCACGAACCCTAAGGCGCAGGTGCGGCCCATCCACCGCCCTCCCCGTCAGCCTGCGGACCGCACTCCGCATTGCGCCTGGACGGTGACCATAGATGAATCCCACCCCAGCGCCGGCGCGATTCCGGCACTCGAGATTGTTGCGCAAAGCGCCGCCGCGGCATGGGAGCTCGACAAGGTCGATCAGAATCAGGAAGGGGCGCAGGACTACTCGGGCCCGTTGCTCTCCGACATCGACTTCGGAGCGTTCTCTCACTCAGCTTTGGTGCGCATTGCCGACGAGGTGTGCATTCAAATGCACTTGCTCAACTTGTCGTTCGGGATAGCGGTTCGCGCTCGGGCCGCATCCGATGATTTAGCCGTCGCTGTCGGCACCAAACAGTTGACCGGAATCGCGGGTGTTGCCGCCGAGCGAATTCGTCTGGCACTGGGCGTGTCGGCAGACCTTGACGGGTTGTCGAGAGTCCTGGAGTTGCATCCGCTCCTCAACCCGGTCGGCTATGTGGTGGCCGACGTCGAGCATGCCCTTCTCCGGGTGCGCACGTCGCCGGCGCACCGCGATGGGGCCTGGATTTCACTGTGTTCGCCAACCGCCGTTGGGCCGTTGCAGGCCATCGCCACGGCTGTCGACCCCCGTCTGTACGTCGAATGTGTTGGAAGCGGAGAAGATTGGACCGCGGAATTCACGCTACGCGATTCGCCGGCCAGGGAATCGCCGGAAGTCCAGGTCACCAAGGTGAGCCTCGGAGCAACTTTTCAGTTCCGCCCCCGGCGCTCGCTGCCGCTGACCGTCGTTTAACAGGCACACTGGAAGCATGAACAACAGCGGACCATTCGGGATTGATCCCGAGGAATTCGATCGTGTGGTGCGCGAGGCTGGTGAGGGGTTGCGCGGTGCCTTCGAGCAAGTCGGACGGTTCTTGAATACTCAGGATTCCCGGGCGCGCGCCCGGCCGGAAACCGTCGGCGAAGCGGGCGACGGAGTCTGGGCGATCTATACGTCCGACTCTGATGGAACGGCTCATGTGGAGCAGGTTTTCAAAACCGAAATCGACGCCCTGCGGGCAAACAAGCACAACACCGACCCGAATCGGCGAGTGCGATTCCTGCCCTACGGAATCGACGTGAGCATGCTCGGTGGGGCGGTCGATTCCGACTAACTGACCAGCTACTTCAGCGCGAACGCAGAGAAGTCCTGATTGAAGAGCAGGTGGCTGTAGGCCTTCTCGAAATCCATGCGCTCGGACATGAAGGTGGTGTACTGCTCGCTTCCGTAGGGCGCCCACACAGCTTGCTCCATGTAGGCCTTGTCCAGTTCGGCGTATTGCTTCTCGACATCGGGGCTCAACTGCAGGGTGGCCAGTTCGACCTGCTTGTCGTCGTAGGCGGGTATGGCGACGCGAGAGAAGTTGTTGTTGTTGACCGGCAGGATGTTCGTCCCCTTGAGGAGGGGCCGGAAGAAATCGTCCGGGTGAGGGAAGTCCTGGAACCAGCGGCCGAGGCCGGTATCCAAATTCGGTGTGGACGAGTCGCCGATGGTCTCGATGTAAGTGGATGCCGGAAGAATGTTGAGCGTCACGCCGAAGCCCAGTTCTGTCAGCAGGTCGCGGTAGTACTTGCCGATGCGTTTGCGCACAGGCTCGTCGGATGTCCAGACGGTAATTGTTCGGGCGGACGGATTTGCTTCTGCCAGAAGATTTTTGGCCTTATCCATGTCCGGTCCGGGATAGAGTTTGTATTCGGCGTGACCGGGTAGGCCCGCCGGCAGGATTTGCTGGCCTTGACTCAACCGTCCACCGGAGAGTCGGTTGAGGATCCCTGGGTCGATCGCGTAATTGATCGCCCGACGAACGCGTACGTCATTAAACGGAGCCTTCTGGTTGTTCATCCAGAAGTAGACGACGTTGATGCTGTCTTCGAATCTGAACCGGTCGCCGTACTTGGCCCTGATTTCGGGCATCCGGTCGGCATCCGGCGGTTCGTCCATGAAGTCGACTTCGTTGCGTTCGACGGCCGTGGTTTGCTCGGACTCGTTGCTGTTCTGCTCGATGACGATCTTGTCGACGTGAGCGTCGGGAACTTCGGTTGCGCCTGCGTCCGTAACAGTAGGAAAATTCGGATTGCGTTCCATGGTCAGTGATTTGGGGATGTCGGCTTTGGTGATGACAAATGGTCCGCTTGAGGGCGGCAGGTTGTTGTCGCTGACCTCGTCCAATGGTGTGGACTGCGGAACCGGAGCGGCGAAAATCATTGCCAGCAGATTGGTGAACGTACCGCTCGGCTGCTCTAGGCGGATGGTGATTTCGCCGGTGCTGTCGTCGGCAACGATTCCCTGTATGGAGTCGGCCTTTCCGCTCGCGAAATCCCTCGCGCCGACGATGGTCTTGTAGAAGACGGACCCGCCCGAATGAGTTTTGAACACACGCTTGATGGCGTAGGCGAAATCGGATGCCTTTATGGGTGTGCCGTCGGAGTACTTCATATTGGGTCGGAGCGTGAGCTTGTACGTCGTGCCGCCGTCCGAGATCTGCGGCATGTCCTTGGCCAGGCCGGGAACAACTTCGGTGCCGGCCTTGCCCTTAACGTGCTTATAGGTCAGCAACGGCACGTACGTGTTCCACAAGACTTCCCAGCTGTCCAGCGTGTAGGCGACCTGGGGGTCGAGGTGGTCGGGAAAGGTGGTCATCGACATTGTGATCGTGGCGCTTGAGTGGTCGTCCGCGCCGCGGTTGCCACTTCCGCAGGATGTGGTTCCGGCGATGACGACGGCGGCGACGCAAACGGAGGCGACCCCGGTACGGGTCGCAATACGGAGCTTCCCCATATGGCGCATCGTAGGCCGAGTAACGTTGGTAGACGCGTCGCGTCGTTTATGGTGTTGCCGTGCCTGAAATGGATCGACGCAGCATGATGCTCATGGCAGGGTTCGGTGCGCTCACCGTATCGCTGCCCTTCCCGGAGGCTCGGGCAAACCCGCTGCACGCAGCTCCGGCTCCTGCAGCGCCGCCGTCCAATGCGCAGGGGCCGGCCTTTGTGTTCCAAGACGAGTTCGACGGCCCCGCCGGTTCCGGTCCGGATCCCGGCAAGTGGATCGTCTCGCAGGCCCGGGAAACCATCAAGAACCCGGTGTTCTGGGACCGTCCGGAGAATATGGGGCAATACCGCGACGATCGCGCGAACGTCTTCCTCGACGGCAATTCCAATCTGGTTATCCGCGCGACGCGAAACGGCGACGGAAAGTACGTGAGCGGCAAGCTCACCGGCACGTTCCGCACCGGTATCAACCGCACATTCGAAGCGCGAGTCAAGCTCAACTGCCTCACTGCGGGCTGCTGGCCGGCCTGGTGGCTGCTCAATGACAATCCGGAGCGGGGCGGCGAAGTAGACGTCATGGAGTGGTACGGCAACGGCTCATGGCCGGCAGGGACTACCGTCCACGCGCGGCTGGACGGAACGTCATTCGATACCTGCCCCGTTGGTATCGACTCCAACTGGCATCGCTGGCGTTGCACCTGGAACGACGCTGGCATGTTCTTCTGGCAGGACTACGTCGAGGGCATGGAGCCGTACTTCAGCGTGCCGGCCAACTCCCTCGACGATTGGCCGTTCAACGATCCCGGCTACGAGCTGTCTCCCGTTCTCAACCTCGCTGTCAGTGGTTCCGGGGGCGGTGATCCGCGGCCGGGTACCTATCCGGCGGACATGCTGGTGGACTGGGTTCGGATCTTCTGATCCAGCACCGGGCGGTCTGGACCCGCAGTTCAGACGTCCTTTTCTAGAGTGGCACGCCTCCACCAGCGCTAACGTAGAACTTAATAGTCATGTAAATGATTTTGAAAGCATGCTGTTATTTGTTCGTTATCAAGTTATCTTGTTTGGCGTGGGTGGAAACCGGGTAGCCAGACGGCGGCATCGGCCGTCTGTATTGCTGTCACTGTTGTTGGCCCCTGCCGCTGTGTTCTTTGCTGCCGGGGCCGACGTGCATCCGGGTTCGGCGACGGCCACATCGAACGCGGACAGCGGCAAGACATGCTGTTTGGAACTTGTCTCCGCGACACCGATAGCGGACGACGTATCCGCAGTGGCCTTCGCGGCTAGTCGCATGCCCGTCGCCTCGCGGTGGCGCGTGGACGTCAGGTCGCGGTTCCTGCCGGTTGGCAAGGCGCCAGAGGTAGGGCTTCAGGTCAAGACCATCCTGGTGGAGCGGTCCATCAGCCTGGCCTTTCCTGAGATCCAGAACATGGGCGGGGTGCGACCCGATTCGCTGCGGTGGCATCCGGAAGGGCTCGCTGTCGACGTGATGGTCCCCAATCCGGGCAGTGCTGAGGGGATCGCTCTCGGCAATCAGATCGTCGCCTATGTGCTCAAGAATGCCGAGCGATTCGGTATCCAGGACGCCATCTGGCGCGGCGTTTATTACACCCCGAGTGGGCCGCGCGGAAGTGCGGGCGGCCATTTCGACCACGTGCACGTCACGACGACCGGCGGAGGCTATCCGACCGGCGATGAGGTCTATTACCGCTGACCGGCACGCTTTACTCTGCGTCGTAAGGTCGCAGCGGCCACCGCGGGTAAGTGGGGCGGTGAGAAGGCCGTGGAGGCCTCATCGGCTCGCAAAAGTACGGTCGATTTCACGTGGTTCCCAAAACGCGCGTCCCAATTTTCGAGATTTTTCTCAGTTTCCTCTAAGGGTGGTGTAAGTTGGCGCCAAGGGTCGAATCAGGGATACAGGGAAGGGAACGACCATGATCAACATTTCAATGCGTTCACATCTGATCGCAGGAGCCGCGGCCATTGTCGGCACATCCGCGATTGCACTTGCTCCAGTTGTGCAGCCCACGCTCACCACAGCCACAACCCGCGCGTCCGAAGTGGCCCTGGCGGCCTTCGCCAACCCGGTCACTGAGCTGATCAATACAGGTCTGTTAGCGAGCAACCTTCTGACCTGGTCTTCTTACGACACGGACGCTGGCGGCGGCTCATTCAACTGGCCGTACACGGGCATCGGCGACGTGATCAACCAGGCCCTGTATAACTCGACCTCGCTGGGCTATTACAGCTATGTCGGTCTCATTCCGCAGCTGATCAACGACCCGGTGCCGAGCCTGCAGCAGCTCGGGGTCAATCTCATCGGCTATGTCAGCGACGCGATCTACTGGACTGGCGAAGCCGCCATCTCAATCAGCGACGGCGTCTGGGCTCTGCCTTCGCAATTGATCGTCGCGACTCAGGAGCTGATCTCCGGAGATTTCCAAGCCGCGCTTGCGACCTTGACCACGGCTGTCATCGGCCCGATCACTGACGCGATCAACAATCTCACCACAGGTGTGCAGGGAATCGCCGGCTCGGTGGTCACCAACGCCATCGCCGTCCTCACTTCTGTGCCGCAACTCGTGCAGACACTGGCCGGAAGCCTGGTAGGCGGATTGCAGTTGCTCGCCAACGAGTCGCTGGCAATCGTGAGCGACGTCGTGACTTCGTTGGCCTCGCTGGACATCGAGGGTGCATGGAACGCATTTATCGGCGGTGTTGTGGGTCCGGAAGGCCTGCCCGGCCTTGTGCTCAACGCGACCGTCGGTCCGGGCATCCAGACCGGAGCTGTCGCCGGTCCCGACGACATCCCCTCCAACTTCGTGCCGAGCCTCCGCACGGCCTTCCAGGCTACGCAGTGGACAATTGCCGACGCGTTGACCTCGGGCGCTGCATCGAGCGCAGCAGCCACCCCGGCCCCGGCGGCTGCGAAGCTGGCAGCAGCGGCTGAGGCTGCAGCCGACGAGGCGGACGACAGCGCGGCAGCCGACAACGGTTCCGCCGGTGGTGGAGCATCCACCGACAGCGACGCGGGCGATAACGGCTCGGCAGCCACTGGCTCCGGCGGGAGCGAGAAGGGCAACGCCAAGGCGGGCCGGTCGGACGCTGGCGGAAGCGCACACGGCAAGGGCCACAGCGCCCGCGCCGCCAAGCGCGCTAGCTAAGTAATTAAGACGGAAGCGGCCCCCCTTCTCCGGAAGGGGGGCCGCTTCCGTCGTGTGTGCGGCGTCTTGTGTGGCGCGGTCTACTTCACAGCAACACTGCGGTGGCATCTCCCAGGGTGAGTGAATCGTCCCCATCGCCGTAGATGCCGAAGTGTGGATCTTGCGGCCCCGCACCGTAATACATGTCATTGATCCAACCGGTGGCGAGCGTATAGACAGCCGATGTGTTGCCACGGGCCGTCTTGTTGCTCAGGACCAGGGCGTATCGAGCAGAGGCTACGGAATCCAGAATTGCGTCGGAGTGCGATCCGTTCTGCATGAGGACACCGACGAACTGATCCGGACGTAGTGCCGTCAGTTCGCCAGTTGTAATGCCTCCGTTGTTCCAGGTCTGCGGCGGCGACGCGATCTGGTAGACGGGAATACCGAGGGTGTCGAGGCTCTCCAGCGCACCGGGAAGGGTGTCATCAACATGTATGCCGTCAATCATGTGACCGACGCCGTCGAACATCACCACGCCCAGCAGGCCATCGGCGGCGGCGCCGTTGTCGACGCTGTAGCCGGCCGCGGCGGCCGCGATGCCGCCGCCGATCGAATGGCCCGCCAGGATGTAGCTCTGCGGGAGTATGCCCTGGTAGCCGGCTGCGTTGGCGCTCGCGTTCAGCTCCGGCCGAGCACCGAGGAACATGTTTGCGATGGCCTTGTTGATGCCGACTCCGTACACCCAGCACTCGTTGCACACCATGGGGAATGACGTGATCGTCGGGGCCACCACGATGCTGTTGGTCCGCTGCGCCAGCTGGCGAGCCAGCATCACGAACAGGGTTCGGTCGCCCACCAATCCGTGTTGCAGCCAGATCACCCCGTTGGCCTGGACGGATCCGTCGGCTTGGGTGGGTAGGTACCAGTCCGCCGTCACGACGTATCCGGGGCCGCACGGGACGCTCAGATCGGAGCTGCTGACTTTGACTCCCGCAACGCCGTTCGACTTCGTTGGTGTAGCCGATACGAAGTCGCCGGCGAGCGAGATCGCTGAGGCGTCGCCCATGGCGATTAGTTGTCCGGCGGGTGCGTAGAAGCCGTATTCGGGGTTTGCCGGGCCCGCGCCGGCGTACATGTCGTTGATCCACCCGGCGCTCAGCGTGTAGGTGGCTGCCGTGTTGCCGACCGGCGATGGGCGGGTGACCAATTGCAGGATCGAGTCGAAGAGTCTGTTGGTGCCCAGCATCGCATCAGAAGGGGATCCGCCGGCCAGCGTCACCCCGACGAATTGATCAGGTCGGAGCGTGAGTAGCTGGTCCGCCGTCGAGCCGAAGCCATTCCATGCTTGTGCCGGCGCTGCGATCTGATAAACGGGGATCCCCAGGCTGTCGAGCTTCTGAAGTGCGCTGCTCATCGAATCGCCGGTCGAGACGCCGTCGAACATGACGACTCCGAGGAGCCTTCCGTCGTCGGCGGCGCCGTTCTCGACGGTGTAGCCCGCGACGGATGTCGCGAACCCGCCGCCAGCAGAATGTCCCGCCAGGATGTACTGGTCGGGGAGGAGGCCCACGTACCCGGCTGCGATCGCGCTCTCGGTCAGCGCTCCACGATCGCCGACGAACATCGTTGCCGCGGCCTCTTGCATCGTTGCCCCATTGACCGAGCAGCCGGAACATGCGGTGGGGAAGGCTGGCAGGTTCGGGACGACAACGATGCTGTTGGTCTGTTGAGCGAGTTGGCTCGCGAGCTTGGCGTAGAACGAATTGTCGGCCAGGGCACCGGGTTGTAGCCAGATCATGCCGTTGGGTTGCATCGAAGCGTCGGATTGGGCGGGAAAGTACCAGTCGGCCGATACGACATAACCGTATGTGCCCATGGGCAGGACCAAATCGGATTCGCCGGTCTTGACCCCCACAACCCCGTTGGTCGTCGGTGATCCGACCGGCTCAGGTACCGAACCGGCAGTGGTACGCGATTCCAGTGCGGACCGGGCTCGTGGGGGGAGGGCTCGTTTGGGGAGGGCTCGTGGTGAGAGGTTTGGGGACGACCCGAGGCCTCGATCGAAGGTGGCCACGCGTGCAGGGGCAACCGACTGGCCGGGTGCAGGGGCTGTCGTGCGAGGCGAGAGAGCAATTCGTCTCGTTCTATCGCTGACTACAGCCGTGCGCGCTGGCGCAGCGGGGGACGAGTAACTCGCCGCTGTGTCTGACGGACGAGCACCGGTGCCGGTATCGGCACCGGCAATCCCGGCGCCGAACAGCAGCGCCATGCCGAATCCCGCGGCGAGCACCCCCGCCCACCGCCAGCACCCCGGGCCATCCATCACCGTTGTCCCCCAACGCCGTGCTGTCGACCGTGTAGCAAACTTTAGCGAACGGCGACGGGGTTCGCAGAGGGATTTGCCGGTGCCGCGGAGTCGAACGGAACCGGCTGAACTCCGCTCCGGCGGGCCCACCGACGATAATTTGATTAGAAAATAAATTAGATTTTCCCAATATTTCCGCAATTGTTGGTTAATGTTCGGGCTACATTGCCACACGATCACCTTTAGGGGGAACTGTGTTCGTCTCAGCCCGTTCGCATCTCATCTCCGGCGTGGCGCTGATCGGCGCTGGAGTTGTCGCCGTCGCCCCGATCCAGCCGCCGCTGGGTGCGGCTCCCGCCGTCAACTCACCGGCCCACTTTGTTTCGCAGGCTGTTGAACTCGCTGCGGCGACGAACCCGATCACCCGGATTCTCGAGGTGTGGGACACCACCGAGACGAACTTCGCCGGTCTGGTCAACAAGGAACTCGAGGCGCCACTGCCCTCTGTCCAGCAGGTTGCCGCCAACTGGATCGGTTACCTCGCTGCCCTGCCCAACTTCGCGGACATCATCAGCGACATCTTCGATAACTTCCAGGCCGCCGTCGCCGCACCTTTCGCGCCGGACGAGAGCACTCTCGACGAAGCACATGCCGGGATTTACGCGTTCCTGCCGGACAACCTCAAGACCAGCCTCGGCTTCACCACGAGCTATGCGACCGGCGCGCTGATCGGTCTGGTCGGACCGATAGTCGCCCCGATCCTGTCGTTCAGCAACAGCGTCCACGCCATCATCAACAACTTCCTGGACGGTGAATTCGGCGATGCCATCACCGAGCTCATTAATATCCCGGCGAATCTGGTGGATGCCTTCCTCAATGGCGGGCCGTCGCTCGATCTGGGTCCGTTGCTCACGCGGCTGGGTGTTCTCCCAATCTCGCCGATTGAAGGCGTGGCGGTCACTGACCTCGAACTCGCCATGGGTGGCCTGCTCAGCCCCGGGGGATCGCTGTTCAACTCCCTCGGATTGAGAGTGAGCATCGGTGAAGTCGAAGTCCCGATCCCCGGCGTGCCTGCGGGCACAATCGGTTCCCTCGTCGGATTGGGCCAGACTGTCGCGAAGGCGCTCGGCTGGGACGGCGAGGGCAACCCGTTGCACGGTGGTATTCCGGTTCCCGGTGCATCCGCCGTAGCGGCGTCGGCGGTTGCCGCCGAGGCCGACGAACAGTCAGGTCTGTCAAGCGAAGCCGGCGCGTCGGACGAATCGGCAGCTAGCGCCGGTGCCAGCCGTAACTCCGGCAAGGGTTTGGGCAAGTCGCCGCGGAAGACCACCGCTTCGACGTCCTCGGACAACGCGGGGGGTGCGTCGGCCGGCCATAACGCGGCCAAGACCGGCAAGAGCGGTGCGAAGCGTCGGGGTAACGCCGCCTAGCGACTGAGCCACGTACACAATGGGCACCCCGGTGATGGGGTGCCCATTTGGTTATTGCGCTCGGGCAATCCGCAGAAGAAGCCGTTCGGCGTGTCACAAAACTTGCAGAGTGGTCAGATCGACTAGGTCTGGTCCTTGAGGGCGTCGCGGTGCACAGTGAGTAGGTATTCGTAAGCGTGGCCGTTGATCTTGTTCGCTGTGATTTCGTCATCACTGAGTTCGCGTCGGATCTTCGCCGGTATGCCTGCGACCATTGATCTGGGCGGGACCGACATGCCCTGAGGCACCACCGCGCCCGGTGCGACAAGTGACTTCTCGCCGATGGTCGCACCGTTTCCGACAATTGCGCCGATGCCTATCAGGCAGTCGTCCTCGACGGTGCAACCATGCAGGATTGCGTTGTGGCCCACAGTGACTCGCTGGCCGATGGTGGCCGGAAATCCCGGATCCGTGTGAATGGTGACGCTGTCCTGAATGTTCGAGCCTGCGCCGATCACGATCGGCTCGAATTCGGCGCGCACGGTTGCCGAGTACCACACGCTCACCTTCTCGGCGAGAGTTACGTTTCCGAGCACCGCCGCAAGCGGCGCCACCCAACTCTCCGGGTGAATCCGGGGAGAGTTGCCCAACAACGCGAGGATCAGAGGCTCAGCCATGGGGAGATTGTGCCCAATGTGATTGACGGCTGCTTCACCCGATCCTGAGGAAGACGATCACGGTCAGGACGATCAGACCGATGTACGCAATGAGTGAGACGACGCCGACACGTCGATCGATGGTCGATTCGCCGGCATCGTGTTGCGCTCGGCGGCTGGCCAGAACGGTATAGGCCATCGTTGCCAGCACGTAGCCGATCGACAGTATGTAGACCAAGTCGATCATCATCAGATAGGACACATTGGGCAGAGCACTGGTGGTGGTCCATTGCAGAGCGACCATGGTCAGCATTGCGGTGATGCCGATTCCCACCCGTGAGTCGGCCATGTGAGCGGGCAGTAGGAAGACCAGCGAGGTGATGAAGACGACGATGAAAATCGGCACGATGATCTTCACCACCGAGGGCAGCACATTGCGCGTGACCGGGAGGGTGATGGTGACGCGGGAGTAGGAAGGCTGACCGACGGCTGAGAGGTCGCCGAAATTCGTCGGGTACGGGTGCGCGGCCGCGGTGGCGGTTGGCTTGCCCACTACGTAACCCGGAAGCGTCAGATTGTCGCTGATGGTGATCGGGTTGGTGTCCGGGACGTATTCGAGGGTGTTGCTGTTGTTGGTCGAGTCCTCGAACTCCATGGTCAGGTTTTGGACGTCGAACGGGTACTTGGCGAGGTCCATCTTGGTGATGAAGGAGCCCTGAACACGGAAGGCGACATATTTCGAACCGTCGGGCATGTCCATCGGCTCATCGAACAGTGGCTGTATCTGCACAGCGTCGTCACCGTGCACGGTGTTCATGACCTCGATCGATGTCGAGGGGTCGATGCCGGGTTCCTTCCACCGCAGCCAGAGGTAGAGGTCGACGCTGTAGCTGTTAGTCGTCAGGTCGATGTTCTCGAGGTTATTGATGTAGACGCCGTAGACGACTTTGGTGGTGGCCGGCTCGGCGTTGGCTTCGGACGGCACCGTCAGACCGAGCCCGCACAAGACGGTCAGCCCGAGGAGAAGTGCCAGGAGCGGCCACAGTCGCAATCGAAAAGGCCGCCGTCGCAACATGTTTCCGGACGGCAACTTGAGCCTCAAATCGTTCCAGTCTCGTCCGCGAGCGCGATGAGGCGCGCTCGTACCAGGTCTGGTCGCTCATCGATGATGAAGTGGCCGGCATCGACCGGTTCGAATGTGTAATCGTCGGCGAGGGCGGTCGCAGGAGAAGCGAGCGAGTGATGGACGGCGAAGTCAGCCATGCCGAACAACGCCCGGATCGGCTTCGTCGCGCGACGCTGCTCGGGATTGCGTGCGGACGTGGGTAATTCCTCCAGAAGGAAGGTGCGGTACGTGTCGGTGGCCGTGCGAGCGCACACGGGATCGCGGAAGCGGTCGGCATACACCCGGGCTGATGCGGGGTCCACGCGGTGGGCTTTGGGGCCATTGGCGAAGACCACCCGCTCGAGGTAGCGGGTGCGCTGCTGCAGGACCATGCCGATACTGGCCACGAAAGGTTGGTACGCCAGAAACCGCCAGAAGTGGGGAAGTATCGTGCGCGGTGTCTGCCACGGGTGGGCCATATTGCATACGAGGTAGCCGTCGAACCGTTCGGGAGCAGCCAACAGCATCCGGTAGGCGACGAAACCGCCCCAGTCATGGCCGACAAGGAGAGCCCTGTCCACCCCGAGTGCGTCCATCAGGGCCAGGACATCGTTGGCGACGTCTTCCTTGGCCCACTTGTGGGGTGGCGGTCCCGACCATCCGTAGCCCGGTAGGTCGGGGGCAATGATGCGAAGCCCTGGTGGGGGGTCTGCCAACAAGTCCCGGTAGACCCAATGATGTTGCGGCCAACCGTGTAACGCGATCACCGGCCTGCCATCGATAGGTCCTGCCTCGGTGACGTGGAAACGCACGCCGCGAGCGTCGACGAAGGAACGGCGGACGCCCGCGATGGGGGGCGGCGCATCGCGATTCGAGCCGGTATCGGTAGCCATCAGTTGAACCTACGCGTTGGGAAATCGCACCGTGTAGAAGGCGACCCCCTGCGGGATCCAGCCCTGCAGCATCGAGCACACAAGCTCGGCCAACGACGACGCCACCCGGTGCTGACCACGCAGCGACACCATCTGCCACACCGGGTCAAGGCCCCGTAGCGGCTGGTCGTACGCGGTAAAGACCGTTCCTTCATTGGTGTAGCCCGCATTTTCGTATGCGGCAATCTGATTCGGGTTGGCTGTGTAGACGGTGTCGCTTCGGCTCTCGTTGTGCAGCGCGACGACATCGGCGACATAGCTGTCGTTGGCGTTGGTCGCGAAAGGCACATCGATCAACGCCCAGTCGCCCGAATCGACTAGTGCAGCCGCATCACTGGAGCTGCTCGTCAGCACCCACTCGCCGGTAGCCGTGTTCCGCAGCCGGAAGGCCACCACCAAGTCGTCTGCCTCGTCATAGTCCGACAACGATTGCGCGGCCCAGGTGACCGTCGCCGGGTTGCGTAGCGCGTACTCCACCGGCATGGTCTGACCCGGTGAGCGCGTCGTGTAGGTCTCGCCGGGCTCGAAGAGTGTGCCCGGGCCGCCGGGGTTGTAGATGGGGCTGTAGGTGCCGAGTTCGGGATCGGGGATGACGACGTTCTGTAGCGCCTTCGCGGCCATCGGGCTGGATGCCATGACAATGATGTCGAATTGGTTGTCCACATCCTCGGTGTAGAGGTATTCGGGGTCTGCCGAGAGTCCGGTGCCGAGATCGGCTATGCCTTTGACCTCGATATAGCCGCCGAGCACCTGGTACCTGACGTCAGGCTCGGTAATGGTCACAGTCTGACCTCGTGAACCTATGGCGGTGAGTTGAAAGAAGTCCGAAAATTGTTGGGGTGTAATAGGGCTGACGCCGTTCGGCGAAAAACCGCCGGTGGTGAACAGGCGGAGCCGGTACAGCCGCGGGTCGGTGCCGTAATACTCGACGCCGTGATTGGCCACTGACGTGGTGAAGCCGACGGTCGGATAGTCACCCGCGAGTGAAAGTCGACTGAGCTTGGCGCCCACCAGCGTTGGGCCGCTGTCGGGGTTGTAGGGATTGCTGCTCGGCTTGCTCAGGCCCGTGCCATCCACCATTCCCCATGGGGTGATGAGCTTGAGCGGTGTCGATGACGCGACGACTTGAAACAGCACCGGGTACACGGCATCGGGATCATCGGTGGGTAATCGACTACCGAATTCGCCGAACGCAACGAGGGTTTGGCGCTCGTTGAGGTCGTAATTCGGATTCTGGGCGACGTAGTAAGGGGTGACGACTTCGCCAGTGTTGAGCGTTACCCGGAAGTTCTCGGGGAGAACTGTGCTGGGCAGGACCGGATGGCTGAACTCGATCGGCATCGAGTCCAAGAACGTGTGCGTAACTGGGCTGTCGCTGAACCCGGCCCCTTGAATACCTGCAGGCGAACTACCGGAGGTGACGTTACGGAACGGAGCCGCAGGATCGACATTCACCAGCTGTCCGATGACACCCGCACCGGCGGCGATGGCTAGCTCGATTTCTGATTCGCTGTCCAACCCAGGAACGGCCGTGATGCCCTCGAAGCCGTAGTTGGCGGCGAGGATGCTCGGCTTCTTGTAGGCGCCGCCGTAGATGTCGGCCCGAATCACAACGTTGCGATGTAACTGGTCGTAATTGGAACCCTGGTTCGAGCCGACTGCCGACGCCTGGGGGATTGCGGTCGCGTCGCGCTTTGCGTTGGCGATCGACGTCCGATTAGCGGCCGGTCGAGCAGAACCTCGCGCCGACGCGCCGGCGGAGGATTCCGCGGATTTGCCCGCGGAGCCGGCTGACCGGGGCGAATCATCGGCAGTTGCTTGCGGGGCGACCGATATCAGCAAACCTGCCCATCCCAGGGCAATTGCGAGCGCGCCCACCCGGCCTATGGACAACGCGGGTTTGGCTGCCGGATTGGCGCGCCAAGTGTCGGCGGACCGAGTTCTCGGTTTACTGCCCACTGTGGCCCCCTTCGCACACATCTGACCAATGAACGTCGTCGAATGTGATGTCAAGAGAGTAGTAATGGCGCTGGTGAATCAGGAGCGCTTCGTGAAGATCAGCCCCGATCTCTTCAGGGCCATTGTGTATCAGGGGAATTCATAATTCAGTGGCAGGCCACGATGTTCGCTGCTGGAGCAGGGGTCAGGGAAATCAGGTGTTCTGTTCGCCCTGGGGCGGATCGGTCCAGATTTGGTTCATGGATTCGGTGAACTGGTGTTTGCCCGCCTCGAAGAGCCCGAGGGTAGTGATGTAGTTGATGTCTTGATCCGCGGGATAGTGCTCAATCTTGAGGGACTCGACGCCTGTGTCGCCGGCTATGAATCGGGTAATGGTGATCTGCTGCAGAATGATGTCTTCGTTCATTGCCGAAGTCTAGGTACGCGCTGAGACCAAGGTTGTGTCGTACAAGTTGGATTGCCAAGCGGACATGAACGCCGCAATCGGCACTGCAAGGCCCTTCGGGTATTTGAGTGAGCCGTCCTCATTGTTCAGCCCCTGCCAGCCCGGGCCGCTGTCGTTGAGATACACGGTGCCATCCCTCAGATCGATGCCGATGACCACGACAAAGTGATTCATGCTCACATAATCCGGTTTGGTGACTTCTTCCTCTTCGCCTACCGCGGTCCAGATGGATTGAGAGTTCACACCGACGATCACCGCATTGCCCAGGGCAAGCTGGTATTTCAGGTCATTCAACGCCTTTTGCCCATCTGCCACCGTCGAGACTTCGACCGTCTTGCCGTCGACCTGGGCTGAGGTCGAATACTTCACGTTCTTCGTGTCGACCGGGTAATACATCTTCAGCATCGCGGCGAGGTCGGCCATGTAGACGCCCTCCTGGATGTACTCGTCGAGGTACATCTTCCGGCCCACCTGCACGGTGCTGTTGGTGGCTTTGGCGTAGCCGACGATTTCCTCCTCCGACGGTTTGGCTTCCAAGGACCCGAGCACTTGACCGATCGCCATGGCGCCCGCCATCGGGCCGCAGTTCTCATAGCTCTGCTTCACCCAGTACTTCGAATTCTCTTCGGGATCACCGTAATTCCCGTCCCCGTTGGCTGTGAGGATCACTTCCTGGGATTGGGTGCTCGGTTGAGCCAATTTCAGAGCGAGTGCCCAGGAATGCACGAGGTTTTGCAGCCCACCTAGCAGGCCGGGCAACTCCGCGCCGGTCGCGTTGGTCCCGGTGACGGTAAACGAGTCGGTGATCCCGGCCGCGCTCAGCTTGGGGTCGACGGTGTACGCGTAACTGCCGGTCGTCGAATCGAGAACCAGTTCGCCGTATCTGGGCTGCGTAGTCACCGTGTAGGTGGTGCCGAATCCGGTATTGCTGCTGAAGACAACCGTGCCCTCGATCGTCGTGGGTTCACCCTTGTTGGGGCCTTGAGCAATTGAACTGGTTGGCTGCACATTGAACAAGATGTAGTTGAGGCGTTGCGCGAGTTGGGAACCCAGAGATTCGCCGGGCGCAGCTTCCGGGCCTTGCGTGCCGGGGTTCGGAATTCCGCTGTTGCCGCTGTTGCCTTTATCTCCGTAGTCGCCCTCGGAGTCCACGCCCTTGCCGCCTCGTCCGCCGGCACCGCCGTCACCACCGTATCCGCCTTTGCCCTGCCCGCCACCGCCGTCGGCACCTGCATTGCCGCCGTCAGCGCCGTCTGCTCCGCCGATTCCGTCGAGCGCAGTCTTGCCCGAACCGGCGTTGCCGCCCGTGCCGCCATCACCACCTGCGCCGCCGCCTCCACCTGGCTGGGTGGTGGACCCGGCGCCGCCAGTGCCGCCCTTGCCCCCGCTGCCGGGGGCGCCGCCGCGACCGGCAAATCCGGTCAAATTGTCTTCGTCATCGACTCCGCCACCGCCGCCGCCACCGGCTCCGCCTTCGCCGCCTTCGCCGCCCCTGCCGGCAGCGCCTGCCGACAACGCAGCGCCGCCGACCCCGCCGATCCCACCGTTGCCCCCGGTACCGCCATTGCCGCCCACCGCATCAACGGCCGACGTGTTCTGGCCGGCTCCGCCAGCGCCACCTGTACCGCCTTCGCCGCCATTGCCGCTGCGTCCGAGCGCGCCGTTCGACCCGATGAGGAACACGTATCGACCCTCACCGGCAGCACCGCCGTTGGTATTGCCGGCGCCGCCTTTGCCGCCGTTGGCACCCTTGCCGCCGTCTCCGCCATTGCCGCTCGTCGTGGGATAGTCCCAGGTGTAACCCTGACCACCAGCCCCGCCGTTGCCGCCGTCACCCGCGGCCCCGCCGCTGCCACCGAGGCCGAAAACGAGGCTGCCGTTGCCGCCGTCACCCCCGCTTCCGCCGGTGCTGCCTTCAAAACCGTCCGTGCCGTCCATGCTCTGTGGACTGCCATTGATACCCACGCCGCCCTTTTGGCCAGCGCCGCCATTACCGCCGTTGCCGCCCTTGCCGAGCACCGAGAGGAGTCCGGTATCGCCGCCGTCGGCTCCGTCTCCACTGGCTAGGCCGCCGGCACCCCCATTGCCGCCATTCCCGAACCAGAGTCCGCCGGTTCCGCCTGCGCCGCCGTCGCCGCCCGTGCCGGGCCGATCGTTGGTCTCCGGTCCTTCGCCGCCTTTTCCGCCGCTGCCGCCGTTGGCGAACACCGAGAACCAGCCGCCGCTGCCGCCGGCGCCGCCCGCGCCCGCAGTTGTTCCGCCACCTCCGGCGCCACCGTCACCAGCCGTACCGAAGAGCGACAACAGACCAGTGTTGCCGCCAGCCGCGCCGGCTCCGCCGACAGCGCCGATGCCGTAGCCGGTACCGCCCGCACCACCCTTACCCCCATTGCCCCACCACAACCCCCCGGTACCTGCGGCACCCCCGTCGCCTGCGGCGTCCCCGGGAACTATCGGTCCGCCATAGGTTTGCAGTGCACCGCCCGCGCCGCCATTTCCGCCAGTGCCGAGCAGACGAGCAGAGCCCCCCGATCCACCCTGGCCGCCGGCAGTCGCAGACAACGCTCCGGCGCCGCCGTTACCCCCGTTGCCTTTCACGATCCCGCCGCTGCCGCCGGTTCCGGCGAGTCCGGAGTCCACGGTGAGCACGCCGGCGCCGCCGTTGCCACCGTTGCCGAACAAGCCGGCGGAGCCGCCGTTGCCACCGTTGTAACCGTTGCCCCCGTTGCCGACAATTCCGCTGGCGCCTCCGTCGCAAGCGGTTGCGCCGGTGCAGGTTTGGGCCGTCCACGAGTAGCCGTTGCCGACGAGGAGTCCGGCGTTGGGATGTTCGGCTGTGCCGTTCCCGAAGAAGACGTCCCACAGTGACCAGGTGGCACCGGCAGTCGCTACGGCCGATGCCGTGACCGGAACTGAGGTGACGGCTGTGACCGCTGTCGGCTTCGCCGCTCCGATGGTGCCTTCAGGATCGTTGCCGCGACGCGCCGCGCCTGCGACCGCCCACATCAGCGGTGCCGCGGCGGGTGAATCCGGACTGCTTCCGGAAGTGCGGTCGATGTGGCCGACTGATCTGAGTTGCTTCGGGGCCGTGCGCACCGTGGTTGCCGGCACGGCCGCAATGCTCCGGGCGCCGCCGGGATCTGGCGTACCCACGCGCATCGCCCGGACCGTCTGCTGTTGCCGCGTAGTAGCGGCCGGACCACGCCCGGTCGATGCCGAACTCTTCTCACCGGTCGCACTGGACCCCGCAGAGCCGGTTGTATCCGCGCAAGCCATTGCCGGCAGCGACCAGATCGCCACGCCGACACCGAGTGTCACCGCCAGCGCACCCACTCGACCGACATGACCCGAGTAGCCAACCATCGTCAATCCCCCGTCACCGATGTGAGCGCCTTCGAAGTGCTCGCCGGTTGATCCACATCCGACGGACGCAAGTTTCGGAAAGACTATTGGCGATGTGGTGAGGCTTCGTTTGCGTTTCAGAATATTGCCTGCGCAAACCTGGTATCGCGCTGTACCAATCGCGCTCGCGGGGTGCGACATAGGTCTTGATCGGCCGCACTGATCCCCGACGGACTTCCGCCGGTGTAGCCAAGCGGCCCCGTGCTTTCAGCGAATCGAGATCAGCTCGTCGACGGGATCGACAGGCAGGTCCCGATCGGTAGTGGCGGTCACCACCATATTCGCGACATTGATTGACCCCTTGTGATTGTCGAGAAAGGCGGTGTCGGCGGCATCTCGTCCAGTGGCGATGCGTACCAACGTCTGGCGAGGCGCCAAGCACGTGGCATCGACGACCCGCCACGCCCCGTCGACGAATGCTTCGGCGACTGCGTGAAAGTCCATGGGAACGCACCCCGGTGCGTACACCGCGACCAGCCGAGCGGGTACGTTGACTGCCCGCAGAAGCGCCACAACCAGATGTGCGTAATCCCGGCAGACACCAGCACCAGCCAGCAAGGTGTCTGCGGCACCATCGATTGGATCACTTGATCCGGGAACATAACTCAAACGCGTGCCCACCCAGGAGGAGACCTTTTCCAACAACGTCGCAGAGTCTGCGTATCGTCCGAATTCATGGGCTGCAAATCCGTAGAACTTATCCGCTTCGGCGTATCTGCTGGGCCGCAGATACATCGACAAGTCGTACTCACTGACCGGTGCCGGATCGGTCAGACCGACAACGGTGGCGGAGTAGTCAACGGTGAGACTTCCGACAGGAGCTGGGAACTTATGAATCCGGTTGCCATGCACGCCGTGGATTTCGACGGGCTCAATTGGTTTGCCGTCCAACACGAATGCCAATGATTCCGAGACATGCGCGTTGGGATGAGCAGGGATTGCAATCTGGAATTCCAGGGTCGTCGGCGCGGTGACATCGACCTCAAGGTGAGCGCCGACAACGCGGGTCAACGGCGTTGTCATGTCGGTCTCGGTGTCGATCTCAGAATCCTTGCCACTGGTCCAGAGTGCCATTGCCCACGCGCACCCGTCGCAACCTTCCGACCGGTACCCGCATCGTGCACCTCCGAAACATCGTGATCTTTAAATGGGGGTGCTCAGTTCCGGGATCACAGCATCCGTTTTGGGCGGGCCATGGCCCTGGAACGACGCACCGAGGCCTTCGACCAGACGAATTGCTGGACGGCCAGTGTCGCCCAACCGGCCAGCGCCATCCCCGCAATATTCAGCATCAGTTGCATTGTGCTGGGCCATATTTCGTCACCCGCGCCGAATGCTATGCCCAGTGCGATATTGCCCGCTGCCGGCACGGTGGTCACCGAGATGAATACCCCGGCAAGGCCCCCGGCTTTCGCTGAAGTGATCGATAAGACGCCCGCGGCCCCGGCGATGACGGCAACGATGAAAGACCACCGATCCGGACTGTAAATGAAATCGGTTGCCGGACGCGGTCCCGTCACGTTGGCGATCGTGACCCAACCCAGCGCCCGAAAAACCAGGGCGAGTGCCGTGGTGAACGCAATTGCCGCCGCAAAACCGAGGATGAGGGTCCGGCCCGCATGCCTGAGTAAGCCATATCGGCGACGAACGAGCGCCACACCGAGGGCTGCAATGGCGCCGAATTCGGGACCCAGAACCATCGCGCCGATCACCAGAATCTGCGAGTCCAGAACGATGGCGATGGTGGCGATCAACGTTGCCAGCGACATGAAGCTCAAATAGGTCCAGTTGAGCTCCGAGTCCTCATAGGACCGTTGCGCGACGTCAGCCCACACCACTGCATCCGCGCTGCTGCCCGGCGCCTTCAACTCAGCGTCGAAACCGTCGCTGGATAGCCAGGTCTCAACGTGCTGGATCTCGATGGTGCCCTCGTGGTGAACCCCCAATGCTCGGAGGCGGGCAACGACGTCGTTCGCCACCTCCCGGGGAATGTCGGCCTCGATGAGATCGCCGGCCGGCCGGATAGCCGCGCCTGCGACCACCACCAGTCCGCTCACACATGGCTCGGATTCAAGGGTTTCGAGGACACCGGCAGTCATCTGGTCGGGTACCAGTATCCGCACATGGAGCATGAAGACAGTGTGATGGATGCCCGGCTCGATCTGTCAACGCCACATCGCAGATGACCCCTGCCATCAGGTGGCCGGCCGCGGCGATGCTGCAAAAGCCGCTGGGCCACAGATTGATTGGGAATCACCACGGCCGTCGCAGTCAACTATCCCGATGGGAGGGCAATGTCGACCACGGCCGAACCCGCCACCGCATTTGCTTGAAACCGCATGAAACCACCGGGGGAATGGTCATCATCGTTTGATGCCGACACTTCGGGAAGCGACATGAACCACGGGGTCCACGCGATGCAACACGAGGCTGAGCACAAGATGAAGCATGACCACGAACAATCAGAAGGAATCGAGAAAGTTTCGAAAGCCAACAAGCGAATGGCATTGGTCATCGCGGTCCTGGCATTGTTCCTGTCCTTCGCGGAGATGGCCGGCAAGGGCGCTCAAACCGCGGCGCTGGACTACCAGATGGACGCGTCCGAACTGTGGGGTTTCTTCCAAGCCAAGAACATCCGGCGGACCTCGAACCTCATTGCTGCGGAGCAGGCGCAACTGACCCTTCCCGGCGTCACGGATCCGGGCCAGAGGGCAACTATCGAGAAGCAGATCGAGAAGTGGAACCAGGCCGCAGCAAGTTATCGGTCCGAACCGAACGCAGCTGACGGGCAGGGCGAGGGAACCGAGGAATTGGCCCGCCGCGCGCACGACGTCGAGCACAAGCGCGACGAGATGCTCGCCAAGTTCCACAACTACGAGTTCGCCTCATCGGCATTTCAGATCGGAATCGTCCTGGCTTCGGCCGCCGTCATCACCGGACTGATCATTCCCGGATTCCTGGCCAGCGGGCTGGCATTCCTGGTCGGACTCGCCTTCATGGCGTTCGGGGCTTTTGCCCCCCACTTATTGCATCTGCAGTGACGCGGCAGTCCCAGATCCGCGGGTGTGGACAAGCCGACATGCGCGCAGGTCTATGAATCGAGGTCATGCGTGCGTTCCGGTGTGTGGGAGTGCTGTCTAATCTGCGTGGCTTGTGACCCTGACGTGACCCTGAGTGGCAGTGCGGCTCGAATCGACTAAGCCTCGTTGCGTCAATTGAGCGTAGGGTCGTGAGATCGGGATTGCGTAGGCCCGCTAAGAGAGGGCCAAAGTGTCCGACAAGAATCCACGCCAATCCATGACGAAGAAAACGAGCAAGTCGCTGAAAGAAAAGCGGGCTGACAAGCGCGCTAAGTCTGATGGTGCGTCTACCGACAATGGGGTCAGTCCGAAGCATTGAATCGCCTGGCCCCCGCGAGGGGTGCTCTTCCCGGGATCTGTCCACTTGACAGGGGCGGCGGCGCCGGCCCGGTCTTGCTTCGGTGGCTTGATTAGAAGCCTGCCCGACTCGTTGCCGCGAGTCGGGGCCCGTTACAGGCCTGCCCCGTAGTGCTTCCTCCGGGCTGACGCCGCCAACGACGTCGCAGAACAGTATGCGTTTGTCATCGGGGTGGACACCCACGCCGCCACCCATTCATTAGCGCTGGTAAGCGCCGCGACCGGTGGTGTTGTTGACCAGGCGGTGTTTCCGAACTCGCCTTTGGGGGCTCGACCGTGCGTTGGGCTGGCCCATGGTGTCGGTTTGCTGGTAGCTGAGCCGGCAGCGATGGCGGCTGGGCAGAAACGCGGGGTCGGCAAGGCCGGGGCGGCCAAGGGTCTTAAGACCTCGCACGGGGCCCACTTTGCAGGTGAGTCTGCGAAGACGAGTTGTCGAGCGATCTCGAATAGCGGTGCGTCTCGTTCCTGCGACAGCTTTGTCAGCAGGGTAAAGGCTGCACCGAATCGCGGGGATTCGGTGATCGCGACTCTTCCCGGCTGTTACGCCTGAAAATTATTCGGGTGCCTTGGCTTGGAATCAGCACGGGCGCCGCGTGGGAGGGCGGGCTTTCCAGTCGAGAGCTCACCGGGGCGAGGTCTGCGTGCCGCAAAATTGTGTGAAGCACGGTGGTCAATTCGCACATTGAAAAGCTGGCGCCGATACAGCGCTTGATCCCGCCGCCGAACGGAATCCAGGAATGGGCCGGCGGCCGGCTGCCGAGAAATCGTTCCGGCCGGAATGCGTCGGGATCGGGGTAGCTCTTCGAATTCCGATTTACCAGGTCGAGCAGTAGCACAATCCGGGTGTGGGCGGGAATCATGTAGTCCCCCAAGCGATATGGCCCGGTAGTCATCCGCCCAGTGATCGGTGCCGGTGGCCGCAATCGCAGCGTCTCGTTGATCACCGCCTCGGTGTACGACGTCTCGCCGGACTGCGCCTCCGCGCATACTCGGGCCAACGCCGCGTCGTGGTGAAGCAGTAGATCCACCATCCACGCCAGTGTGGTCGCCGTCGTCTCGTGGCCAGCGAGTACGAGGGTGACAAGGTCGTCACGAATCATCCTGTCGGACAACAGTTGACCGCTGTCATAACGCGTCCTGCTCAGCATCGCAAGGACACTTGCCCCTGGCGGGTCGGGGTTGGCGGACCGGTTCTTTTCGATCAGCGGCAGTACGAGCTCGTCAATCTGGTTATTGATTGCGGCAAGCCGGCCCCACATCCGTACCGCGCCCAGCCTCCTTAGCGCATAGCGCGCCGGTGTCTCTGGGGACAGGGCGAGGGCGAGCAGTTCTTCGAAAGGCTTTCCCAGTCGCTGAACATCGGCGGGGTCGTGCACTCCGAATACGACTCGGATTATTACGTCCAATGTCAACTCCCGTGCGGCCGCAAGCATCCGCATAGGGCGCCCCTGCGGCCACGAGTTCATGGCCTCGCGGGTTACCGACTCGATGATCGGCGCGTAACCGAGGAGGGCGTCCCCGTGGAGTGGGGGAATCAAAATTCGCCTGCGCTGCAAATGCTCCGGTTCTTCGCGGACGAACATCGACCGCGGGCCGTAGATCACTGCGGCCGGACCGACGCCCTCACCGCCCAGCAACACGTCGGGCTTCTCGTTGAGGACCTGCTTGGCCAACCCCGGATCGGCAACTGCAACGACATCCCCGAAGCCCAGTACGGGTATCGATACAACAGGCCCATAGTGTTGCACGATCGACGAAACCAACGGTTGCCCGCCGACCCCATAAGCCGCCGCATAGATTCCGCCGAACACCGGCGTCAAAAATTTCGGGACCGGGGGACCGGGTGGTCGCATACCGGCAACGATCCCACTTACTAAAACGTGTTGGGGGACTTTCATCGGCGCGGTGCGGGGTGGAGTCGCGGTTCGCAGACTTGCGGCTAACGCGCCGGTGATGATGCCGGCGCCGGCCTCCCTGGAGATCCGGATTGCCGAAGACTGCTGGCGGCAGGCATCTCAAGCGAACGTTGCCCAGAAGGCCCAGAAGGGCGGGGACTGTGGAGCCGATGACGGGAATCGAACCCGCGTATTCAGCTTGGGAAGCTGATGTTCTGCCATTGAACTACATCGGCATATGGCGCTTTGCTGTCGAAGGATAACCGACCAGCGAGGTGATGCCAGGGCCAGGGCCACCTGCTAGCGGCTATAGGCTCGTCGGGTGCTTCTCTCCGATCGTGACATCCGAGCCGAAATCCAGGCCGGACGGCTCGGCATCGACCCGTACGACGAGAAGCTGGTGCAGCCGTCGAGTGTGGATGTGCGGTTGGACAACTTGTTCCGGGTCTTCAACAACACCCGCTACACCCATATCGACCCGGCTCGGCAGCAGGACGAATTGACCACGCTGGTTCAGGCCGTCGAGGGTGAGCCGTTCGTGTTGCATCCCGGTGAGTTCGTGCTCGGCTCGACGCTGGAGCAGTGCACGTTGCCCGACGATCTTGCCGGCCGGCTGGAGGGAAAGTCGTCGCTGGGCCGCCTCGGACTGCTGACCCATTCGACGGCGGGCTTCATCGACCCGGGTTTCTCCGGGCACATCACGCTGGAACTGTCGAACGTCGCCAATCTGCCGATCACGCTGTGGCCCGGCATGAAGATCGGCCAGCTTTGCCTGCTGCGTTTGACCAGTCCGGCAGAGCATCCGTACGGAAGTAGCGCGGTTGGCTCCAAGTATCAGGGGCAACGCGGGCCGACCCCGTCCCGCTCATATCTGAACTTCGTGAGGTCGGATATTTAGAGAACGCTCACTGCGTGCATCTTGCGGTAACGCCGCATCTGACTGAGAATTGCCTGAGAGTGGAAACTCCGGGGGGAGAATGGTGGAACTTGCGCTTGGCGTCGCCATGTCGGCGACATCTGTACGGCTTGCACTCGTAGACATTGCTGACGAGGACGGCAGGGTCGTTGATTGCGACGAATTCGCACTACCGACTGCCGGCAACGACGCGTCTCCGAGTGTCACCGAGAGCGTTGTCAGCGCAATTCTCGGAACGCAGGCCATCGCTGCCGCCGGCGGGCACAACCTGGTGTCTATCGGGCTCAGCTGGCAGGGTGAACGCGAGTCCGATGTGACGACGGTCTTGGAAAGCATGAGCGATCTCGGCTTCCGGAATCTGACCTCGGTGTCTGCGCTCGAATGTGCCGAGGCGTTGGCCAAGAGGATCGCGGGAACCACGAAATTCGACGCGGTCGCGGTCTGTATCGTCGAGCCGCAGGCCGTTTTCCAGTGTGTATTGCAGACCGGCGACACGTCCCAAACACAATTGCGCACGTTTGACTCCGGAGACACCGCCGACGTTGCCAGTCGGCTCGCCGTCGGTATGGACGCGAGTCCGGATGCCTTCGTCGTGGTGGGTTCAGATCCTGCTACCGATTCGATCGCCCAGTCACTTGCCGCAGTGGTGACGTGCTCGGTGATCACGACTCCGCGGCGGGAGTTCGCGCTAGCCCGTGGCGCGGCTTTCGCCGCGGCCCGGCCGGCTGTGTGTCTCGGCCAATCGGCCGGGACTGAACAGCTGCCGGAGCCGGCCTTGTTCGTCTCGCGAGCCACCAGGCTCGCCGCGATGTCGGAGTTGCTGGAGCCGGTCGAGGTGCCGGTGCCGCAGCAGCCGCGGCTCAACGTCGGATCACTCACGTCAGTTCTGGTTGCCGCAGTGGCGATCTTCTCCATGGCCAGCTTCATGTTGATCACCGGCGAAGCAGAGCGGGAGCCGGCCAAAGTGGAACGGCGTCAAGTGGTGGAAACTCTGGTGAGTTCGGCCAAGCCCGTGCCGGCGGAGCTGCCACCAGCACAGGAGCTGCCCGCACCGCCTCCGCCGGTTGTCCACGCGGCTCCGCCGCCGCCAGCGGTAGTGCAGCCAGGGCCGCAGCAGTGGATTCCGCAGGCTCCGGCCCCCAATACCCAATGGAGTGCTCCGCAGCAGGCAGCGGTGCCTCCGCCGATCAACCCGGGGTTTGATGCGGCCGTTCGCGCGATTCAGGATTGGTGGCTTGCCCAACAGCCTCCGCCTCCGCCGCCGGCGGAGCTGGAACCAGCCCCTGGCTTCCAGCCTTTCAACCCTTTTGCGCCGCCGGCCTGAGAATCACTTTCCTCCGCTTCGTAACGCAGGCGGCATCCAGAGCGATGAAGTCCATAGTTTGGACTTCGGACAGGCTGGAGATTGGCAGTGGAATGCGTACTTGGTGTGGCATTGGCGCCGACGTCCGTCCGGATGGTGCTCGTCGAAGGAGCCGCAGCAGACGGCGCGACCGTTGATCATGACTCCGTCGATGCCGCCGTCATCGACGGACCGGAGGAGTTGATCTCCGCAATCATCGGCACTCGTGAGACCGCTGTCGCGGGCGGCCATCGCCTGATCGCTACAGGTGTTGCCTGGACTGATCGAGCCTCGGCGGCACTGCTTCGCAAGGCGCTCCGTGCGCGCGGTGTGGAAGACGTGGTGTTCGTTTCCGAGTTACACGCGGCCGGAGCATTAGCGCAGGCCGTGGGGCGCAAGGTCGGATATGAACGCACGGCGTTGATGTTCCTGGAGGGCGATACCGCGGCGCTATCGGTTGTCGACACCTCAACGGGCGCGGTCGTGGGCGTGCAGACCAGGCGGCTGCGGCCGGCCGATGTGATGGCAGATCTACGCGAGATGGTCGGCAGCCTCGAGCGCCTGGATGAGCGGCCGGAGGCGGTCTTCATCGTCGGTATGGGCATTGATGTTGACGAGGCCAAAGCGCAGATGTCGACCGTCACGACGCTGCCGATACTGGCTCCCGACGACGCAGACCTTGCGCTCGCCCGTGGCGCGGCTCTGGCTGCCGCGCAGGCGCCGAGGTACGAGGCGACGACGGTGGGGCTGTCCCCGCCCCGCGACAGCGACGACACCGGGGCCCTTGCCACCCAGTTGGCCGACGCGGGTTATATGGCGCCCCTCGGCTACAGCCTGGTCGACGACGACATCGATGACGACTTCCCGGATGGCCTGGATGGACTGGATGGCGATCCCGACGACATCGACTCGGCCGTCGATGACGAGGACCGGAAGCCGTTCCTGCTCGTGGGGAGCGCGCTCACCACGGTCTTTGTTGTCGGAGTCGTCGCATTGGTGATTTCGTTGGCGGTGAGCATTCGGCCTACAGCCGAACAACGTCCCAGTCCGAAACCGACCGGTACGCAGGGCACGCAGTCCGTCGGTTTTGCAACACCGCAGCCTCCGGCGGCTGCGCGGGCGCCGCAAGTCGAGACGATTCAGGAGCCGGTTCCTGTGGTTCAGCAGGCACCGCGGACCGTTTATGTGACGCCTGTGCCTAAGGCACCCGCGCCCGTGGTGGCACCAGCCCCGGTTGTCGTGCCGGCGCCGGCCGCACCCGTGCCGGTTCCGGAGGTGCAGGCCCCGGTGGTTCCTGCCGCCCCGGTGTTGCCTGCTGCTCCGGCGCCGCCTGTCGTGATACCGGTGCCGGTGTTCATTCCGCCCGTCAGTGTTGTTCCACCGCAGTTGCTTCCGCCGATCCTTCGGCCGCGTTCACCCGGCAATGGATTAGGGCAGCCGTATCCGGGTTCTCCGAGCTCTCAAGATCCGACTCAATCGAGCTCGCCCACACCCGCAGCGCCGACCGAAACATCGGCACCCCAGACTCAGGCACCCCAGACTCAGGCACCCCAGACTCAGGCGCCCCAGACGGTGGCAGAGGTGCCTACTCAGGCGGAGACGCCGAGCGCAGCGCAGACCGCCGCTCAGGTCCCTCCGGCGAGCGGCTCCTCGGGTTCGTCGTCCTCGGGTTCGTCGTCTTCGGGTTCGTCGTCTTCAGGTTCGTCGTCGGAATCGTCGTCGTCGGGTTCGTCGTCGAGCGCGCTGTGGCCTTCGTTCGGTGGGCGCTAGCCTGAGTCGGTGGACTTCACCGCCGCCTTAATCGCCGAAAACACCGCATTCGCAGAGTTGCTGCGTGAAGCGGACCTGTCGACCCCTGTCCCGACCTGCCCTGGCTGGACGCTTGAGCAATTGCTGCGTCACGTCGGCCGCGGGGAGCGATGGTGCGCGCAGATCGTTTCCGAGCGCGCGACCGAGATGGTCGATCCGAGGACCGTGCCCGGCGGCAAGCCGCCGGTCGATCAGTCGGACAAAATCGAGTGGCTACACGACGGCATCCGGTCGTTCCTATCGGCTGTCGATCAGACCGGTGCCGACACGGTCGTCTGGACATTCCTGGGCCCGAAACCGGCGGGGTGGTGGATTCGCCGGCGCGCCAATGAGATTGCGGTTCATCGCGCCGATGCTGCTATCGCACTCGATGCCGACTTTGCGATCGATCCTGAGCTGGCGGCCGACGTCATCACCGAGTGGCTGGAGCGGGTGATCATCCAGGTCGGTGACGCGTTGGAGGACGGCCAGACTTTGCACTTGCACGCCACCGATCCCGGTCTGGATGTCGCCGAGTGGACGATTCAGCGTGGCCCGGACGGAATCACCTTCAACCATGAGCACGGCACCGGCGTCACGACGGCCCTGCGGGGGCCCGCCCGCGACCTGATGTTGGCCATTGTTCGTCGACGCGCAGCGTCCGAGTTGGATCTGGAAATCTTCGGCGATGAGGCGGTCTGGGACACCTGGTTGGCCCGCACGCCGTTCTGAGCCGGTAGCTTGGGCGTCCATGAGCACTTCGGAGATCGCGACCGTTCTGGCCTGGCATGACGCACTGAGTTCTGCCGATATCGACACCCTGGTTTCGTTGTCGAGTCGCGATGTCGAGATCGGTGACGCGCACGGGGCGGCGCAGGGACACGCCGCCTTGCGCGCGTGGGCGGAACGGTCCGATATGGATGTCGAAGTGGGCGAGATCTATGAGCGTGACGGCGTGGTGGTCGTCGAGGAGAAGATGACGTCGAAGGCAGACCCCACCGAGGTCGTCAGCGCCGCGTCGTCGTTCCGGGTGGTGCGGGACCACGTCGTGTCGGTCTTCCGCCACGACGAACTGGCGACGGCCCTGGCCGCGACCGATATGGGCGAAGAGGATTTACAGGCGTGACGGCGTAGCCAATACGGCGGCGATCGCGGTGGTCAACGGCACTGACAACGCCAGCGCGATGCCGCCGACCGCTGAGCGTGCGATCTCGATTGCTACGCTTTCGCTCGTCAGTACGTCGACAAGGGACCTATTCGCCACGCTGAACAGTAGAAGTAGCGGCAATGCGCTTCCGGCATAGGCGAGTACCAGTGTGTAAACCGTGCTGGCGATGTGATCGCTGCCCACTCGCATGGCACCTGTGAAGACCGCGCGGCGAGACAGTCCGCCTGCTGCCGCCAATTCGTAGACGGCCGATGCTTGGGTGATCGTCACATCGTTGAGCACTCCGAGCGAACCGATGATGAAGCCCGCCAAAAGCAGTCCGGTGATCGAGACCTGCCCTAGGTAGGCCGAGACCACGTTGTTCTGATCTTCAGACAGGCCCGTCAGGTGAACCAGTTCGATTGCCGCCCAGGACAATCCCGCGGCCAGCAACATCGAGGTCAACGTTCCGAGCAATGCGGCGCTGGTGCGGAGGCTCACCCCGTGGGCCAGGTAGATGACGGCGAAGAGAATGGCACCTGACGCGACCAGTGATACCGGAATCGCGGGCACTCCGTCACGGAGGGCGGGCAACAGGAAGATCACGAGGACGCCGAACGCCACCGCGATGCCGACCAGTGCTCGAAGGCCCCGCCAACGAGCCACTCCCACAACGACTATCGCAAACACTGCGGCCAATGCGACCAGCGGCCAGGTCCGTTCGTAGTCGTAGAAGCCGTAACTGGTGGTGCCCTGTTGGTCGATCTCGCGGAAGATGCGAATACTCTGCCCCGCCAGCAGGTTTGGCTGTCCCGGGCCGGGACTGAACTCCAGTAAGGTGGTCGCCCCTGAATTGGGGCCGGTGTCGATCGCAGCGATTGTGTGCACGCATGTTCCCGCTCCCGCAATGCCGGGGGCGGGGGAGGCCGTCAGAACTCGTCCTGCTGATGGGCTTCCGCAATCGGCGAGACTGCTGGAAACGACGTGGCCGCCCTCGGTGCTCACGGAACCGCCCGTTCGGCTCTGGAACGGCAACGGTATGCCGACCTCGTGCGAACTCGGCCAGAGCAGCACGGCGCCGATGATCACGGCCAGTCCCAGAACGGCCAGAGCGCCAACGACCACGCGTGCGGCTAGTGGGCTCAGCGGAGCGGGGCCGGGCGGGCCGTGCGAATGTGAGTGCGCCACCCGCTACTGGCGGTAGCCGGAGAGGAAATTCCCAAGTCGCTCAATCGCATTGGCCAGATCGCGGGACCAGGGCAGCGTCACGATTCGCAGATGGTCAGGCGCAGGCCAATTGAATCCGGTGCCCTGCGTGACGAGGATTTTCTCCTGCAGAAGCAGATCCAGCACCAGCTTCTCGTCATCGACGATGTCGTAGACCTCCGGGTCGAGCCTTGGGAAAACATACAGTGCGCCTTCAGGTTTGACGCAAGAGACGCCTGGGATGTCGTTCAGGGTGGCCCAGGCGACGTCGCGTTGTTCCAGCAACCGACCGCCGGGAAGGACGAGGTCGTCGATGCTCTGATGACCGCCGAGCGCAACCTGAATGGCATGCTGCGCAGGTACATTCGGGCACAGGCGCATGTTGGCGAGCAAGCCGATGCCCTCGATGAAGCTTGTCGCATTGTCGGTCGGGCCAGTGATCACCAGCCAGCCTGACCGGTAGCCGGCCACTCGGTAGGCCTTGGATAGACCGTTGAATGTCAGGCATAAGACATCGGGAGCAAGGGTCGCCAGCGAAGTGTGCTGGGCATCGTCGTAGAGGATCTTGTCGTAAATCTCGTCAGCGAGAAGCAGCAGCTGGTGCTTGCGGGCCAGGTCTGCCATCTGCCGCAATACTTCGGTGCCGTAGACCGCGCCGGTCGGGTTGTTCGGATTGATCACGACGAGCGCTTTGGTGCGATCGGTGATCTTCGATTCGAGGTCGGCGATGTCGGGCTGCCAGCCGTTGGTCTCGTCGCACAAATAGTGCACGGGTGTGCCGCCGGCCAGTGATGCAGAAGCCGTCCAGAGCGGATAGTCGGGGGCCGGAATCAGCACCTGGTCGCCGTTGTCGAGGAGAGCTTGCAGCGTCATGGTGATCAACTCGGAGACTCCGTTCCCCAGGAAAACGGAGTCGACGTCGAAGCGGGGGAAATCGTCGACCAGCTCGTAGCGGGTGACGACCGCACGGCGTGCGCTCAGGATTCCCTTGGAGTCGGAGTAGCCCTGCGCGTACGGCAGAGCCTGGATCATGTCGCGCATGATCACATCGGGTGCGTCGAAACCGAACGGTGCAGGATTGCCGATGTTCAGCTTGAGGATGCGGTGACCTTCGGCCTCCAGCCGCGCGGCGTGGTCGTGGACCGGTCCGCGGATCTCGTAGAGAACGTCCTGCAGCTTGGTTGACTGCGCGAAAGTCCGAGGTCGCTGGTGCTGGCCTGTGCCGTGCCAGGGCAGGTGATGTGTGGTCACGTCGATAATTGTCCCACCGCAGCGCAAATGCATTTAGTGCTTAGCGTGGCTTCCCCGATTGATGCTTTGTGCGCTGTTAGTTTCCTGCCATGCAACGAACAGTCGCCTGTGTATTGACGGCAGTTGCCGCGGTGGGCTTTCCCGGTATCGCCAACGCGGACCCGATGAGCGGCACGTACACCATTGCCGGCGGTGCCGACGGGCTGTATGCGACGTTCACGCCGAGCTGCGCCACTGACGGATGTACCGCCAGCATCGTGAGCAATGTGGGGTGGACCAGTGTCGCCACGATGAGTGGTGGCCGGTGGAACTTCAATGTCACGAAACCGGATGGAATCGTCTGCGAGAACGGCGCCTATGCGCCCGTCACCATTAAGTACTCGATCGACCCGGTGACTCTCACCGGCACGCTATTGGCGGATTCGAATGGCGACTGCCCCGGTGGCCAGATAACCCAGTCACCGCTGCAGCTGAAGAAGCTGAGCTAGCAGCGCACGGATTCCGCCAGACGGTAGGTTTTGCCCGCCTCTGCGCGACTGCGCTCGCGCTGGCCGATGAGCCTGACGTTCAGCAGGTAGCCAAATCCGCCGAGTGTAACGCCACGGCGGATTTCGGCCTTGATTTCCGCCGTGGCGTTACGCTCGAGGACCACTGATCCTGGGTCGAAGCCTCTGTCGCGCAGAGTCGGGCAAAACCTTGTGTGCTGCCTTTTCGCGCAGCCGTCCCGCTAGCCCTTCTTGCCTGGGGGACGTGCGCCCTTGGCAATGCCCAGTCCCTTCACAGGTTGAGCTGGCTGGGCAGGCTCAACGGGGGCCGGCGCCTCGGGGGCAGGCTCCGCCGCTGGCACTGCTTCCGTCGCAGGTGCAGCCGGTGCAGCCGGTGCAGCCGGTGCAGCCGGTGCAGCCGGTGCGGCCGCAGGGGCCTTCTTCGCGCCGGGGCGTCGTGCGCCGGCGGCGATTCCCAGTCCCTTCACCGGCACGGCCGGGGCCGCAGGGGTCGCGGGAGCAGTCGGGGTGTCGTCAGCCGGGGTTGGTGACGCCGGGGCTTCGGCGGGCGCGGCAGCCGGTGCGGCCTTCTTGGCGCCGGGCCGTTTAGCGCCGGCCGCGAGGCCCAGTCCCTTCACGGGTACGGCGGGTGCGGCGGGCGCGGCTTGAGCCGTTGAAGCGGTGGGCTGAGGTGCTGCCGGAGCCTCGGCGGCCGGAGCGGCAGCCTTCTTGGCGCCGGGCCGCTTGGCCCCACCCGCGATTCCCAGTCCCTTGACCGGTTGAGCTTCCTTGGCGGGACCAGCGGCTTCCGCCGGTGCCGCGGGTGTCGCGGGCGCGGCGGCCGGTTGCTCGGCCGCCGGTTGTTCGGCCGCCGGTGCTGCTTTGGGTGCAGGCGCGGGAGGCGCGGCGGCCGCCGCGGCCTTGGCGGCAGTGCCCTTCTCCGGCAGCGTGATGGCGTTCCGGTCGAGACTGCCCAGTAGCAGTTGGGCGACGTCGAGGACCTCGACGTCGGCCGAACGGTCGCGGTCCCCGACGCCGTCGGTGATCATCACGCGGCAGAACGGGCATCCGGTCGCGATCTTGGATGCGTCGGTTGCCAGCGCTTCGTCGACCCGCTCATGGTTGACACGCTTGCCGATGTGCTCTTCCATCCACATCCGGGCGCCGCCGGCGCCACAGCACAGTCCGCGATCCGCATGGCGCGGCATCTCGGTGAGGGTGACGCCCGAGGCGTCGATCAGCTCGCGGGGAGCGTCATAGACCTTGTTGTGCCGGCCGAGGTAGCACGGGTCGTGGTAGGTGACGGGTGAGCTGTCCCCGGACGGGGACTGCACCGGGATCAGCTTCTTGTCCCGAACCAGGCGGTTCAGCAGCTGCGTGTGGTGCAGGACGGTGTAGTTGCCGCCGACCTGCGGGTACTCGCGTCCGAGCGTGTTGAAGCAGTGTGGGCAGGTCACGACGATCTTGCGGTCAACCCGCTCGACACCCTCGAACAGGTCGTTGAGGGATTGGACGTTCTCGGAGGCCAACTGCTGGAACAGCAGTTCGTTGCCTGACCGGCGAGCGGAGTCGCCGGTGCAGGTTTCGCCGTCGCCCAGGACCAGGAACTTCACGCCTGCGGCTGACAGCAGCTCGGCTACGGCCTTGGTGGTCTTCTTGGCCCGGTCCTCGTAGGCGCCGGCGCATCCCACCCAGAACAGGTACTCGAACCCTGCGAAGGAGTCGACGTCCTTGCCGTAGACCGGCACGTCGAAGTCGACCTCGTCGATCCAGGTGAGTCGTTTCTTGGAGTTCTGCCCCCAGGGATTGCCCTTGCTCTCGAGGTTTTTGAACAGAACGCCGAGTTCACCGGGGAACTCGGATTCCATCATCACCTGGTAGCGGCGCATGTCGACGATGTGGTCGATGTGCTCGATATCCACCGGGCATTGTTCGACGCAGGCGCCGCAGGTGGTGCATGACCACAGCACGTCGGGGTCGATCACGCCGAGCTGTTCGGCTGTGCCCACCAGGGGTCGGGTTGCCTGTGCGGGACTGCTGCCGGGAACACGCCCGAATCCGGATTCGGGGACGTGATGGCCTTCTTCGTGTGCGGTCTCGAGGTCGAGTCCCTCGAGTGGCACGGGCTTGTCGCCCATCAGATACGGGGCCTTGGCAAAGAGATGATCGCGCAGGTCCATGATCACCAACTTCGGCGACAGCGGCTTGCCGGTGTTCCAGGCCGGGCATTGCGACTGGCATCGGCCGCACTCGGTGCAGGTGGCCATGTCGAGCCGGGCTTTCCACGTGAAGTCTTCGATCTTGCCGCGGCCGAGTACCGCGTCTTCGGCGGGATCCTCGAAGTCGACGGGCTCGCCCTTGTATTCAACGGGCAGCAGGGGGCCGAGCGCGTTCGGCATCCGCTTGAACGTCACGTTCACCGGGGCGACGAAGATGTGCAGGTGCTTGGAGTGCAGCACGATCAGCAGGAAGATCAGCGCGACTGCGATGTGTCCGAGGAGGGCGAACGTCTCGATCCACTCGTTGGCGGTGTGCCCGAGCGGAGCCATCAGCTTGCCCATTCCATGCGAGAAGAACGCGCCCCAGCCATACGGGAGCGTGCCGGTGTTAGCGGCTGCACCGCGGAAGATGCCGAAGGTGACGATAACCAGGGAGATCATCACCAGGATCAGCCAAGCGCCACCGGTATGTGAGCCGTAGAACCGTGAGGACCGCCCGTATTCCTTGGGCTCGGAACGCATCCGGATGATCGCGAAGGTGATGATGCCGGCCAGCACGGCGAGGGCGATGAAGTCCTGAAGGAATCCGAGGGCGTTCCAATGGCCGACGAAAGGGATGGCGAAGTGCGGGTCGAACAGCGCGCCGTAGGCCTCGATGTAGACCGTGATGAGGATGAAGAAGCCCCACATGGTGAAGAAGTGAGCCAGGCCCGGAATCGACCACTTGAGCAGACGCGTTTGGCCGAAGACCTCGACGATCTGGGTCTTGATCCGCTCGGGCAGGTTGTCGGTGCGTCCGCTGACGGGTTGCCCCTCACGGATCAGATTGACGAGCCAGAGCACTCGGCGGGCTGCGAAGAACAGCACAATGACCGTCAGCGACAGTCCGACCACGAGTCTGATCAGGGTCTGCGTTTCCACAGGATTCCTTCCCACGTAAGTTACTGAACGGTAACTTGAAGTTGTTACTGGTCGGTAACTTGTGCCATGTTGCGTCTCATCCTGGCATCTACGGCGATATTTGGCGACGTAGGCTGCCCTAACTGGACTGGCGGCCGGCGCTTTCCGGGCCGTCGGAAGCCAGGATTGCGCGCAGCATCGACAGCATGGCGGGACGTGACTCGGCTCCGAGGCGCCGCCGAATCCTCGCGACATGATGTTCGACGGTTTTTGCGGATATGAAGAGTTGGGTGCCGATGTCCCGGTATGGCATTCCGAGTAGGAGTAGTTCGGCGACCTCGCGTTCACGCTCGGACAGCGCCGATGATTGGGGCCGGAACGACCCGTGGGACTTGGGCGGCGGCGAGGTCTTCGTCGCCGAGGGCCCCGCAGCATCGCCTGCCCCCGGTGAGCCGACCTCGATATCCGGCACCGTCAATTTCAGATCACGCGCCACCTGCAACATCAACGCGGAAACTTTGGCATCGGGTGTCTGCAGGGCGGCCTGCCCGGCAAGGCGGGTTGCGTCCGAGGTCAGCCCGAACTGGGTGAGCGCGCGGGCGGCCGCAGTGACTTCGTCGGGCTCCACCTGATCCGCGAGCACCCGTAGCCAAGTCCGGCCGGCGCCGGCCAGCGCCTTCGCGAACGGGCTGTGGGCGGCGGCCGATGTCAGGGCTTGGCCGTGCGGTGCCACGGCCGCGGGATCGTTGGCCAGGATTCCCGCATGGACGCCCGCCCAGTGCAGTGGCACCGACCATGCCACCGGATCGCCCAGAGCCGCGAGCAGGCCGAATGCATGCTCGATCTGCGGTGCGAGCCGTCCGGTCTGCCCAATCCTGGCGGCAGCCATCCACAGCTCGCCCAGCGGCAATAGGGAATAGAGGTCTACTGAGTACTCGGCCAAGACATCCTGTGCTGCGTTCCAGTGCTTCTGGACTCCGCCCAGGTCGCCCGCGCGCCTGGCAATCGCAGTGCGCAGCGCTGCGGCCCACAGGGCGTCGCGGCGATGCAACGTGGTCTCGCCGGTGAGTTCCGTGAGATCAGCACCCGCCGCTGCGAGCTGGCCGTCCTGAGCCTTGATCCAGGTCAGAAGCAGTCGATGCCGCGGATCGAGGAACGGCTCGCCAGAAAGACTGACGGCCCGGCTGATGATGTTCCGAGCCCGTATGGGGTCCCCACCGTGCAGGGCGGCCAACGCCGCGAGTGCTGCGCTGCTGTCGGGCAGCACCTGCGCGGCGGCTCCTACCGACTGTTCAGCGGTCAGTGCCTGACCGAACCGGACGGCTGCAGGGGTGTATCCGGCTGCCACGCTCGCCACGAGGCCGTCCGCCAGGCTCCGCTTTGCCCGGGTGGCGGCGGTCGGAGGTCCTGAGTGATTCGACCCGGTGGCCTCGTGTGCGGCGGCGAGATCCCCGACCCCGATGAACACGATGGTCGCCGATGCGCTCAGCACCGCGTCCGAATGCGGCCCGAGCCATCGGAAGAGTTCCGCTGCCGCGGTGAGGTTGCCGTCATGGGCTGCGACGGACGCCGCCACCCGGGCGGCCGTCGCGCGTTCGTCGGGGTCGTCGGACGTGAGCAACTCGTCGGCTACGGCTGCGGCAGCCGCGCAGTCGCCCGCCATCGCCAGGGCGTCGGAGAGTCGCGCCCGCATGTCGGCGGCTCCCGCGGCCACGGCGGCAGCAGCGAGCCGTGCATTCGCTGCCCGGTCCGGGTTCGGTGCCGCGAGCTGCCGGCGCAGGGTGCCGGCTAGCCGATCGTCGCGCATCCCGTGCTCGGCCAGCCGCAACGCGAGCCCGGGTGAGAGAACTCCCAGGTCCAATTGTGTTCGCAGCAAGGCGGATTCGAGTTCATGGTGTCGTGCGGCACCTACCACGTGTGCGGCGGCGTTGTGCACCGAGTCCAGGAACCGTGCCGAATGCGAAGGTTCCACAAGCCCGGTGGCGCGGGCGATGTCGATCAGCAGATGGCCCTCTTCGTTGCCGACACCGAGTGCCGCGGCCAGATCGGCGGACCCGACATCGGTGCGAAGCGACGCAATGAGTAGCGCCTCGAGTGCGGATTCGTCGAGGAGACGCAGGCGTTCGATCAGAGCGAAAGAGGCAGTTTGTGAGATCTCGGCACCAGAGTGTGTTGGTACTGCACCGGACACCGCCGACACCAGAAACGGAATGCCCGCGGTGGCGTCTGCGACGTCGGAAGGCAGATCATCGACGGGCAGCGGATGGAGCCGAACCGCGGGTCGATCGCGCTCCATCGCGGCGATCAGCGTGCGCAACGCGGGGTTGTGAAACCGTGGTTCGGTGGCGACGACCAGGGTGATATCCGGCCGGCCCGCTAACTCGGTGAGATGATCCAACTGTGCGTCGGGGAGTTGCTGCGCGTCGTCGATCACAAACGCCGAAGTTGATTCGCCGAACGCAGACAGAGCTGTCGTAGCGTCAATTCCCTTGTTATGCAGTGCTTTGCGGGCATCGAGCAAAGCCGCGCTCTTGCCGGCGCCGATACCGCCGATGAAGAGGATCTTGCACGGACCCGCCGCCAGCGCATCCGTGGCCGCCCGGGTCGACATGGCTAGCCCACTGACACGGCAGGAATCGGAATGGTCACTTGCGGTGCGACGGACGGCTGGGTGGCGACCGGGGTCGGGGTCGCTTCGGGCGCCGTTACTCCGGTGAGGTTGTCGTGCGTCGCCGGTGCGACAGTTGTGGTCGGCGGTGGCGCGGCGGTGGTGGTGGGCGGCGCGGCAGTGGTCGTTGGCGGGTTTGTGGTTGTTGGCGGGTTTGTGGTTGTCGGAGGTTGCGTTGTTGTCGGCGGCGCGGTGGTGGTCGTCGGGGGTTGGGTTGTCGTGGTGGTTGTCGTGGTGGTTGTCGGCGGTGTCGTGGTGGTCGTCGTGCTTGTTGTTGTGGTGGTGGTTGTCGAGGACGTCGATTCCGTAGTCGACGGGACCGTGGTGCTCGGCGTGATGGTTGTGACAGTGGGAACGCCGTTGTCGCCGGTGATGGTGACGGTCTCAGGTGTCGGTGTCGCGCTTGGAGATTCACCGGGCTTGGTAACCCGGGTGGTGGTCGTCGTCGGTGTGCTGTCGCTGGAGGTGAGGCTGATCGCGAGGCCGCCGACCGAGATCGCCGCCACTGCGGCGGCAATGCCGAAGAGCAAAGGCGGCCGTCGATACCACGGTGTCGGCGGGTCGACGATTGCCGTCCGACTGTTTGTCCGGTCGAATTGCAGCTGCGGGCGGGCACTCGTCGGCGACGCCGATGGTTCGTCCACCCAGCCCGCCGCAGGGCCGGGGTCGAACGTGTAGTCGTCACCGGAGTACGGGACCGGGTCTTTCTCCGCGTCGTCATCCTGCGACCAGGCCAGGGCACGGAACGTGGCTGACGGCGATCCGTCGGATGCGGACTCGGAGGCAGCGCGGCCGGCCGCCCCCAGCGCCCATGCCGATGAGGCCATACCCGTGGGTGCGTCCACGGCCGGAGCCATACCCGTGGCGTCCTGCGGCGGTCCCTGCATGGCGATCAGCGCGGCGCCGATGCCGGCATTGAATTCCGGCGCGGGTGTCGTGATGACCGGAACCCGGAGCTCTTCGGAGAGACGCTGAGTGATGAGCGGAATCGCGGCGCCGCCGCCAACCGTCGCCACCGCGGCAAGGCTTGCCGCAGGGATTCGATTGCGCTCCAGCACATCTCCGACGACATCGAGGAATTCCGCCAGCGGCCCGGCGATGAGCTGTTCCAATTCGGTTCGGGTGACGCGGACGTCGGAATTGAATCCGGGAAGGCTCACATTCACAGTCGCGGCAGTCTCGAACGACAGCCGTTCCTTGGCGATCCGGCATTCGTCGCGAAGTCGGGTCAGGGATCCGACGGCCGCGGTGCCTGCCGGGTCGGCCTCGGCGATTTCGCGGGCGTCGGCGAGAACTTTGGTCAACAGGGCCTGGTCGATCAGATCCCCGGAGAACTCCGGGAACCGGATGGTCTCGCCGATGGGCGTCAGCGTGGCGTCGGCCATTGTGATGCTGCTGCCGCCCGCGCCGAAATCGCACAGCGCGATTACTCCGTGACCGGGCAGGCCCGGGTTGATCGCCAGGGCGGTGAGAGCCGCCGACGCGTCGGATATCAGAACGGGCGGAACGCCGCCCGGCGACACCGAAGGCGCGTTGCGGAGCGCGCCGCGGAGCGCACCGACCGAACCGGGCCCCCAATGCGCGGGCACCGCCACCACGACTTGCGAGGCGGGTTGGGCGCCGGCCACGCGGGCGATTGCATCCACGGCTGTGGCCGTCAGAACTTCACCGCGATGCGTGGAACCGTCCGCAGCAACCAGTGGGACGGGATCGCCGACTCGTTCCACGAATCCCTGCAGAACCATCCCGCCCGCGCCGGGCGCCGGTATGCCCACCTCCGCCGGCCGGTCATCCCACAGCGTCAGTACGGAACGGCGGGTGACCGGGGGCTGACCCGGGCGAGCAGCCACCAGGTTGGTCGTTCCAATCGATACCCCGAGCGACTCGGTCAATTCCACACTTCCCTGCATCTGCGCCAGATCGGCCTATTTGTCTGCCAGAACGGTCCGAATTCACGATAGTGGCTGAGTCGGGCAGCGCCCGGGAGGCTGATCGCGTCGCCCCTAACGGGATCCGAACCCCTAGTGATCAATCCCCTAATGGGGCGCCGGCGGCGATGGGTTCGGCACCGATCACGAGCGGGTCGCGGATCGATAGCATTCTTGTCATTGGGCAGGATTCTTCGGGTAGGGCAGGTGGCGTGGCATGGCGAATTCGTTGGTCGACTTCGTGCTGTCGTTGGTGCGCGATCCGGAAGTGGCGGCGCGCTATTCGGCCGACCCCGACGCCGCCATCGCTGCCGCCCACCTGATCGGCGTCACCAGTGCTGACGTAGACAATCTCATTCCGATGGTGGCCGATTCGCTGGCGGCGAGCACCCCCGGATTTGGCGGGGGAACCAGCCACACCGATGGCGGTAACGTCTGGACGACAGGCGCGGCCACGGCGGCCTTTGACGCATTCGGAGTGGTGGAACCCCAGGCGCCGAGTGTGATCCGCGATCCCGCGATCAATCCGCTGCAGATTCACGACACAATTTCGGACCACACGCCACTCCTCGAATCGGTTGTCGAATCGGCCGCCTCCCACGGCGTGACTGGCCAGGCCGGTATCGATCGGATCGAAATCGCTCTGGATGACGTGCCGCACTGGTCCGAATCCGGTGGGTGGGAACACGTTCACGACCCGCATCCGGGTGTGGATCACCCGGGTTTCGACACCAATCCCTAATTTCCCCTATTGCCCCTAATGCAGCCCCCTGTTCATCCCTAGGTGGGGCTCGGCGAGAAGGGGTTTCGACCCCGTTTCAGAGCCTCCGGCCCGGCCATAACGTGGCTGCAGATCGCCGGACTGGCCGGCGAACGGACACACCGAAGGAGCCTGGAATGCTCACGATCATCGATTGGATTCTCGATCTGTTCCGCGACGAGGATGCGGCCCGCGCGTTCGTCGCTGCACCCGAGCAGGCGATGCGCGATGCCGGTCTGGCCGGCGTGACCGCTGCCCAACTGTCAGCCGTCACCGCCGCGGCATTGCCCGGCCTTGCGCTCGGTGGTGATCCGGTCGTCGGTCTACAACGGGCGGTGGCCAACCAGTACGGGTTCGAACCGGCCTTCGCCCAGTCGGTGGCGCCGGTGTGGGCCCCATCGCCCACGTTCGCCCCGTCGCCCACCTTCGCGCCCAGTACCGATCTCGCCAGCCACAACGACACGTCACTCATGAGCCCGAACCAGGATGCCGGGGCCAACGCGCAGCAGGGCGCATTCAATCTCGGATTCGGCGACATCACCTTGGGCAGCAAGACCACCACTACGGCCGCCAATGGCGGTGTCGTGGTCGCGGGACGCAACGACGGCGACATCGTCAGCGGAGACGGCGCGGCGCTGGGCTCCAACGCCAGTGCACATAACGGCGCAGTGATCGCCGACCACTCCAATGTCTCAACCGGTAAGGACAGTGTGATCCGCGACAGCGACACCGAGGTGGCCGGAAGCCAGACGACCACGACGGTCCGCGGCGCCGGAAACACCACCGCCACCGACGGGCACGAGTCGACAACGACGACCGTCACCCACGAGACGACCGTCACCGACAGCTCGACACACGACGACTCCAACCACCTACTGTGGGAATCGAGTCGTCCGACCTGGTTGGTGAACAGCGAGATCGACAACAGCCACGAGACATCGCTGGCGTCGGGTAATCACTTGCTCGGGCTTGGTCTCTAGCGGAATTACCCTGGCAGCAGCGAGCATTGGGAGGTCACGTGACGCAGTCGCAGGATCCGCGACAGGTCGCGACGATCGTGGAGTTGATCGACCACACCACCGCCATCGCCGACCTGAACAACCGGGGGGACCTGGTTGCGCGGCTTGCGGCTGCGCGCGAGCGAATCACCGACCCGCAGATCCGGGTCGTGATCGCCGGTCAGCTCAAGCAAGGCAAGAGTCAGTTTCTCAATTCGCTGCTCAATCTGCCGGTCGCCCGAGTGGGCGATGACGAGACCACCGCCGTGATCACCGTCGTCGCCCATTCGGAGCAACCCTGCGCCCGTTTGTTCATTTCGGCGGGCGAGGGCAGGCCGCCCGAGGCGATCGACATCCCGATGGACGACATCAGTAAAGACCTTCGGCGGGCGCCACAGGCGGGGGGCCGGGAAGTCCTTCGGGTCGAGATCGGTGTGCCGAGCCCGATGCTCAAGGGCGGTCTGGTGTTCATCGACACCCCTGGCGTCGGAGGCCATGGACAGCCGCACCTGTCCGCCACCCTGGGCCTGTTGCCTGACACGGACGCGCTACTGATGGTCAGTGATGTCAGTCAGGAATTCACTCAGCCTGAAATGCGGTTCGTGTTGCAGGCCAATGAGATCTGCCCGGTCGGTGCGATTATCGCGACGAAGACCGATCTGTATCCACACTGGCGAGAGGTGTTGGCGGCCAACAACACTCACCTGCAGCGGGCCGGCCTGAACTTGCCGGTGATTCCTGTGTCGTCGCTGTTGCGGAGCCACGCAGTCACACACAACGATGCCGAACTCAACCAGGAGTCGAATTTCCCGGCGATCGTGAAATTCCTCTCCGAGCGGGTGCTCTCCCGGGAGACGGACCGCGTACGCGACCAGGTGGTCGGCGAAATCCGGTCGGCGGCCGAGCACCTGAACCTCTCGCTGGGATCGGAGATGTCCGCGCTCAGCGATCCCGACGAATCTCGCAGACTCACAGAGGATCTGGAGCGGCGCAAGCAGGAAGCCCAGGATGCCCTCCAACAAAGTGCGCTGTGGCAACAGGTTCTCAACGACGGCATCGCCGACCTGACCGCAGACGTCGACCACGACCTACGGGCGAGATTCCGGGGGATCATGCAGCACACCGAAGGCATCATCGATTCGTGTGATCCGACGCGGCACTGGGCTGAAATCGGTTTCGAGGTGGAGAATGCCGTCGCCACCGCAGTGGGGGACAATTTCGTCTGGGCCTACCAGCGTGCCGAGTTGCTCGCCTACGACGTCTCCCGAACCTTCGTCGAGGCGGGCCTTGACGTGGTCAAGCTACCGCAGGTGAGCGCACTGGAGATGGGTGCCGGGCTCGGCAGCCTGAAATCCCTGGCCCGATTGGAATCCAAACCAATCGGTAAGGGACACAAGGCAATCACCAGTATGCGCGGCTCCTACGGGGGTGTGCTGATGTTCGGAATGCTGACGTCGGTTGCGGGTTTGGGCATGTTCAACCCACTCTCTCTCGGCGCGGGTTTGCTGCTCGGGCGCAAGGCGTACAAGGAGGACATGGAGAACCGCATGATGCGCGTACGCAACGAAGCCAAGACCAATCTGCGGCGCTTCGTCGATGACGTGTTGTTCGTGGTGGTCAAAGAATCTCGCGATCGGCTCAAGAACATACAGCGGCAATTGCGTGACCATTACCGGGGCATCGCCGATCAGACCACGCGGTCGCTCAACGAGTCACTGCAGTCGACCATCGCCGCCGCCCGCCTGGAAGAGGTCGAACGCTTCAACAGGATTCGGGAACTGGAGCGGCAGTTGAACATTCTCCGCCAGGTCATCGACAACGCCGAGAAGCTGACCGCTACGGCGGTGGGTACAGCGTCCGGGTCACGTTGATCCGCGGACCCGGACGACTGGTGTGGGTGGTGGACGGTGCCGGCGTAGTGGTCGACGGTGGTGGTGAGGTTGTCGGGCTCGATGAGGGTGTCGACGTTCCCGTCGTGGTGGTCTCGCCGGGAAGCCCGATGTCGGTCGTAGAGAGTTTCACACTGGTGGTGAACGTGGATGTGGAGGTTGCCGATGTTGTGGCGAGGTGATGCGGCAGGCCCGGGAGTGGTGTTGCCGGTGGCACGAAGGTCTGCGATTCCGGGGAGTCCCAATGACCTGACATCTGGATCACCGCGATGACCAAGCCGGCGACAACGGCAAGTCCGGCCACTCCCGCCGCTACGGTGGCGGTCGCCGACCGGTACCACGGAGTATCGGCCCGAGCCATGAGCGCCGATCCTAGATGAGCACCGCCGATCACGTGCGGGCCATTCTGGGCGGTGCCAGACGCGCCTATCGGGCCGAGCGGTACTACCGAGACCGTCCGGAAGTTCTCGACGAGCTCGATCGCATCGCTGACCGGCTCAACGAGCCGATCCGGATCGCCCTGGCGGGCACCCTGAAAGCCGGGAAATCGACGCTGGTGAATGCGCTGGTCGGTGAGAACATCGCTCCCACCGACGCGACCGAAGCGACTCGCATAGTGACCTGGTTTCGCCACGGCGCGACGCCCCGAGTCACCGCGAACCACGTCGGCGGGGGGTGTTCGAATGTTCCGATCGAACGTGGTGAACGGTCGGCGGGCCTCACATTCGCGTTCGACGGCCTCGATCCGGCCGTCGTCGCAGACCTCGACGTCGAATGGCCGGCAGCGGAACTGCTGGATGCGACGATCGTCGACACCCCGGGAACCTCCTCGCTGTCGGAGGATGTTTCGGAGCGCACACTTCGGTTGTTGGTGCCCGCGGACGGGGTTCCGCGGGTAGACGCGGTGGTTTTCCTGTTGCGAACCCTGAACGCCGCCGATATCGGATTGCTCAAGCAGATAGGGCAATTGGTCGGGGGAGCGGCGGGTGCACTCGGTGTGATCGGTGTGGCGTCCAGGGCCGACGAGATCGGTGCCGGGCGCATCGACGCGATGCTCTCTGCGCGCGACGTCGCGAAGCGATTCACCTCCGAACTCGATCGGACCGGGGTGTGTCAGGCGGTGGTGCCGGTGTCCGGTCTGCTCGCGCTGACGGCTAGAACGTTGCGGCAGAGCGAGTTTGCGGCGCTGGAGAAGCTGTCCACAGTTGCGCCCGCCGAACTGGCCAAGGCGATGTTGAGCGTGGATCGCTTTGTCCGCGAAGACAGTTCCCTGCCGGTGGATGCAGCCACCCGGGCGCAGTTGTTGAATCGCTTCGGCATGTTCGGCATTCGGATGGCGGTTGCGCTGCTGAGCGCGGGGGTGTCGGATGCTGCGGGCCTTGCCGATGAACTTCTGGAACGCAGCGGGCTGGTTGCTCTGAGGGAGGTCATCGACCAGAATTTCGGCCAGCGCTCCGAGCTGTTGAAGGCACACACCGCGTTGTTGTCATTGCGCCAATTCGTTGCGAACCATCGGATTCCGGCGACCCCCCGGATCATCGCCGACATCGATCCACTGATCGCCGACACCCACGCGTTCGAGGAACTCCGGCTGCTCAGCCAATTGCATTCTCGAACAACGACATTCACTGACGAAGAGATCGCATCCGTTCGTCGGATCCTCGGTGGCTCCGGTATCGACGCGGCCAGCAGGCTGGGCTTGACCGCCGAGACCGCCTATGACGGCCCGCGGGCGGCGTTCGCGGCCGCGCAGCGCTGGCGAAGGCGTGCGGACCATCCGCTGAACGATCCGTTCACCGCCCGGGCCTGCCGCGCGGCGGTGCGCAGTGCCGAAGCATTGGTGGCGCAGTATTCGGCCCCGGGGACGTACTAACCGTCGTCTTTCGGCCGGGGGAACAGCGTCGGCAATGTCCATGGTGCCTTGCTCGTCGTCACCGTCACAGTGCTGGTCGAGGTCGTGACCGATGTGGTGGTACTGGTGACCGTGCTGCTGCTCGTCGGGGGCGCCGTGGTGGTCGTCGGCGTTTCGGAGGTGGAGGCGGTGGGTGTCTGAGTTTCGGTGACGATCTCGGTGGTCCCGGCCGTTGAGGGGGCGGCGGACGTAGCCGTGGTGGCACCCGGTGTTGTCGCACCCGGTGTTGTCGCACCCGACATCTCCGCTGACGAGGTGACAGGAGTGCTTGAAATCCCCGCCGGGCCGGAAGCATCGCCACCGACGAACTTGACGACGGCGTACACCAGAAATGCAAGCACGACCGCCGTAAGAACGCCCAGGCCGATCAAGACGGCGGGCTGCCGGTGCCACGTCGACGCCTGCGGTTGGGCCTGGTCAGGCTGAGTCGGCGATCCGTATCCCGGTTCATCGTGCGGGTAATCGCTGTAGGCCTGGCCGCTCGATCCGCCGTAGTTGGCGTACTGGGTGGGATCGTTATTGGGGTTGTCCGGGGATCCGTTTCGCGCCACGGCGTCCGATGGTAGCCGGGCGGATTCAGCCCTGACTCGGAAAGGCAGGCCGGTGCGTCGGCCGCACGCTGATGTCCGGCGGGCGCGTGACCTGGGTCGACAGGTTGGGGGCCGGTGATGCCTGGGGCGGCGGAGCGGAGGGTGGCGTGTCCTGGGCACTCGCTGACGGTGCCGCCCCCGACGTGGGCGCTTCCGGTGCCGGGGTGTCGGCACCGCTTGGCTGAGCCGACGGATTCGGGGTGCCCGAACTCGGAGACGCTGGCTGTGGGGGAGCCGATGCGGAGGAACTGGAGGTGTTGTGCGTGGTGGAGCCCCGCTGTTCGCTGCTGTCGCGGTGATAGACGAGCAGGAACGCGGAAACCCCGATCAGGACGACAGCCGCCGCGATTGCCCCGACAGCCGTCACTGCCGGAGTCGTGCGGTACCAGGGGGCATTCAGGGGCGGCGGACCATCCGGGTCGATGGGAACCTCGGCCGGCATTTCGGCGACGATCCGCTCGACGTACTGGGCGAAATCGTCATCGTGACTGGTTGTCGAGCGCGGCACGGCGACTGATCCTATGCGAGCGCAATCCGCCCTGCGGAGATCTGTGAGTCTTTAAGGTGCAGCTATGGACATCGTGATCATGATCATCCTGTTGTGTACGGCGCTGCTCATCTGGCGAGGCGCGCACCGCGGGCTGGTCATCGGGTTGTGGATGATCGGTCTCGTGGCGATGCTCGGACTCTTCAAATATCACGTCACTTCGACGCTGGATTTGAACTTCTGATGGGCGAGCAGGCAAGCGGACCGGCCGGCCGGCCGGTGCAGGTGCACCGCGGCATCTGGGGCGCGATCGTCGACTGGGGACTGCACGCGTGGATCATCGGCTACAGCGTGGTGATGTTGAGCGCGTTCTTCGTGCAGTTCGGGTGGGGAGAATTCCCCTGCCCGCTGTGCATGCTCCAGCGGTACGGGATGTTCCTGTCTACCCTCGGCGCGCTGTTCATCGTCATGCAGGCCCGCGCCGGCACGCTGACTGCCGCGCGCTACGCGCAGGGGCTCGGGATGGGAATCGTTGGCGCACTGGCAGGGGGTGTCGTGTCGTGGCGGCAGATCAACCTGCACATTCTGCCGGGCGAACCGGGCTATGGGGAGCCGGTGCTGGGGTTGCACATGTACACCTGGGCGCTGATCACCTTCGTGATCGTGTTGGTGTACTGCGGCGCCATGTTGATGCTGATGCCGAAGAGCATCCCCGTGGCCCCGCCCGCCGGAAGTCTCCTGTATCGGGCGTCGACCATCGTGGTGTGGGTCTTCATCGGGCTCATCGCGGCGAATGTCGTCGCGATCTTCGTTCTTGAGGGTTTTGCCTGGGTGCTTCCCGACGACCCGACGGGCTACCACCTCATCGATCAGTTCCGGGGGTAGTTTCCGTGCCCGAGTGTGGGTCTTAAGTACGCAATACGGCCAGGAAGCGTGCATAGGGCCCACGGTGGGCAGGGGGCCGATGGCCGGGTCAGAAAGCGCTGGCGCCCTCGGTGCTGACGGACATGCCGTGCCCGGTCGAATCGTTCGTGAATCTGGTGCCGCTGGTGTTGGCATCGATAGTCCAGCCGACGGCGTGATAGACGGCATAGTCGATCGTCGTCGTCGGAATGGCGCCGAGGTTGCCCAGGATCCAGCGCATCGTTCCGTCGGGTGTCACCTCGACCCCGTTGGCGGACGTGCCATCGATGACGGGGGAGTTGGAGAATTGCGACTCACACCCCACCGAATCGGCCGTGATCTGGCACCGGGTCAAGCCTGACTTGGTCTCGATGTAGACGTAGCCCTCGGCGCTCGGCGGCAATGTGCCGCCGGGTTCGGGTGTTGAGGGGGCGGAACTCGTCGGCGACTCGGATGTTGTGGTCGTCGGCGATGAAACCGTCGGCCGTTCGGTCGGGAAGGTCGGCTCACCGCCGGGCCCGCAACCCGGGCAGATTGCCCGGCCGTCGACGTTGGTTGTGCAGCCGGCGATTGTCGCGGCCGCCGCTATCGCCAGCATTGCCGCCACGCCCGCTTTCACGCCGCTCAGCGTACCGATTAGGTTTGTCCCGATGCCGGATGGCGTTCGGGGTGTTGAAAGGACATCATGACGAACTCGAGTGGACTGCTTCTCAATCCGAAGACCTACGACCCCCAGCGCTTCGATCCCGAAACGCGCCGCCTGTTCCGCGCGCTGATCGACTGGTTCGAGGACCGCGGCAAAGTGAAGCTGCTCCAGGATGATCTGGATGGCGCCTGGGTGGCCGACTTTCTCGACTTCATCAAACGCGAGCGGATATTCGCGACCTTCCTGACTCCGGCGGCCTATGCCGGTGACGACGAGAACAAGCGGTGGGATACGTCCCGCAATGCCGTGCTGAGCGAGATCCTCGGCTTCTACGGACTGGCGTACTGGTACGCCGAGCAGGTCACCATCCTGGGCTTGGGCCCGATCTGGCAGAGCAATAACAAAGAAGCCATGCAGCGCGCGGCCGACCAACTCGAGGCGGGTGGCGTCATGGCATTCGCGCTCTCCGAGCGGGAGCACGGCGCGGACATCTACAACACCGACATGATCCTGACGCCGGCTTCCGAGGACGACGACGAAGGCGTCCTATTCCGGGCGTCCGGCGAGAAGTACTACATCGGCAACGGAAACGTCGCCGGCATGGTGTCGGTGTTCTCCCGCCGATCCGATGTCGACGGCGCCGAGGGATACGTCTGGTTCGTCGCCGACAGCCAGCACGAGAACTACGAGCTGATCGACAACGTCGTTCACGGCCAGATGTATGTGAGCACCTTCCGGCTCAACGACTATCCGGTACGCGAGGACGACATTCTGGAGACCGGCCCGGAGGCCTTCTCGGCCGCGTTGAACACTGTGAACGTCGGCAAGTTCAACCTCTGCAGCGGGTCGATCGGGATGTGTGAGCACGCCTTCTACGAGGCGATCACCCACGCGAACAACCGCATCCTCTACGGCAACCCGGTCACCAACTTCCCGCACGTTCGTGCCAGTTTCGTCGATGCCTACAGCCGCCTGATCGCTATGAAGTTGTTCAGCGACCGCGCGATCGACTACTTCCGCAGCGCCGGCCGCGACGACCGCCGATACCTGTTGTTCAACCCCGTGACCAAGTCCAAGGTCACCTCCGAGGGTGAAGTTGTCGTCGAACTGCTGCGGGACATCCTGGCAGCCAAGGGATTCGAGAAGAACACCTACTTCGCCGAGGCTGCTCGTCTGATCGGCGCGCTGCCGCGCCTGGAGGGAACGGTGCACGTCAACGTCGCACAGATCCTCAAGTTCATGCCCAACTACATGTTCAATCCGGCTGAATATCCGGAGGTCGAGACACGCGACGACCCCGCCGACGACGTCTTCTTCTGGTCGCAGGGGCCTGCCCGCGGCGCGTCGAAGATTCAGTTCTCTGATTGGGCGCCGATCTACGAAAGTCGATTGGGCGTTCCGAATGTGGCGCGGTTCTACGATCAGGCCCAGGCGTTGAAGGAACTGCTACTGACCGCGCCACCGGATGCCGATCAGATGCGCGACCTGGATTTCATGCTTGTCGTCGGGCATCTGTTCACGCTCGTCGTGTACGGCCAGCTGATCCTCGAACAGGCGGCTCTCACCGGGATTGACGACGATCTGGTCGACCAGATCTTCGACTTCCAGGTGCGCGACTTCTCGGCCCACGCCGTCGCACTCCACGGCAAGACCAGCTCCACCGATGCTCAGCAGAGTTGGGCCCTGTCGACGGTGCGCAAACCCGTCACCGACCGGGCGCGCTTCGACCGGGTGTGGGAGCGAGTCAAGGCCTACGACGGCGCTTACGAGATGAACCCGTAGCTTCTGTTCGCTCGAGTTCTCTGCGCGAGCAGACACAGAGGTTCCACGTGTCGCGGTGTGTCGGGTGCCGCTGTGTCTGCTCGCCGGATTTTTACGCGTCGGATGGCACGTGACCTAGGTAAACGGCACCCCGCCGCAGGCAATCTGTGATAAATCTCATGGGCTGTTTGGTGTTTGCTGTGGGTGACTGAGCTAACTCGTGGCGGGCCCTTTCCTGAGGTGTGTCACTAGGAGGCCAGGTTCATGTACGCGGATAACTTCTCCGGTCGGCAGTCGTTCGGTCCTGGCCGGGGCGGCGACGACGAGGCTATGGCAGATCGATCCCCGTTGGGATTGTTCGACGATGCTCGGGACGGGCAAGTTTTTCCGCCACCAGTGCGTTCGGCGCATCAGGTCGGCCGGGTGGGGGCGCTGGCGGTCGCACTGGGCGTTGGCGCGGCCGCGATGGTGGGTTTGGCGGGGGCAGCTGCGGCAGATACCGGTGCGGACAACTCGCCCGGGTCGGCTGGGGAGGGTGCCGCCCACTCAGGGGGCACGGGCGTAGCAAAGGGCAAGGCCCGAGCCGGTAACCGGGGTGGCTCCGCGGACAGTTCGCAGGCGGCGAGTCGCCGGTCGGCCGCACCCGGACCCCGGTCTGGTGGTTCGCGTTCGAGCGATCCCGACATTCAGCCGTCTCCGATCGCGCCGCAAGATCCGCAAGATGTGGCGGCGGTTCCCGACGGCGGGTTGCCCTCGTTGCCGGCGTCGATTGGGGATGCCGAGCTGAGCGCGCCGTCCGTCGTCGAAGCGCCCGAGCTGGCATTGCCTCCGCAGATTTCGGATCTGGCGGTCGCCGACGAGGCGCCGGTGATGACGGAGGCGGCGCCGTACGGCGCGTTGTCGGATGGTGATCCGCTGGCCTGGCTAGGCGGGGGAAGCGGCAGCGGGGAGCCCATCACGGCACCGTTGGCGTGGGCGTCGCTGGCAGTGGCTCGACGCGAGCAGTTGTCGGGTGAGACGCCCGAGGTGGCTCCGGCGGCCGCGGTGACAACGGGTGAAGAGACGGCGGGTGAAGAGACGGCGGGTGAAGAGACGGCGGGTGAGGAGACGGAGCCCGAGATCCTCCCCGGCGACGAAGCGGACAGCCCCATGGTGGCCGCTAGCGCCATGGCTCTCGACGTGGCGGCTACCCAGCCGTATCCGCCGCTACCGTCCTGCTTCTCGCTGGTTTGTGCATCCATGGCCAGCTTCCAGGGCACAGTGGTCAACGGAGTTGCCGGGGCGATTGCGGACGTCTTGCCGGCCGCGGGGCCGGCGGGGGGATGTAATCTCTCCGGCTGTCCGGCGCCGATCTCTGTCGCAAACTTGATCGGGAGCTACGGATTCAACATCGTTTACGCGCTGATGGGGAAGCTCTCCCCAGCGACAGTGGCGGCCCAGGTTCAGGCCCTCGCGAATGACACCACGGTGCTCAGCTTCATCTCGCAAACCGTCGCGGGGAGCTTGGCCGGTGTGCCCCCGGCAGTTGCTGAAACGGTCGGCAATGCCGTTGCTTATTTCGTTCAGAACACATTCGGAAACAGTGCTGTCGCGACGGCGTTCGTTCCATTCCTCCAGGCGCTGAACCTCCCTACCACTCTGGTTGGTGTTGGCCTGTTTGCGGCGGCCATGGAATCCGATCCGAAGGCGGCGATCCTGGGTCGAATTCAAGGGACGGGAGTCAACCAGGCGCCCGCAATGCAGACCGCATTGATCAACTTCTTCGCTAACGCCGGCGCGCAAAGTGCTTTCTCAGCAGCTGTCACAGGCACCATCAATGTGCTGATAGGGGCTACAAGCCCCTCATGGGCCCCGCCAGTTAACCCCAACGCGATCGCGGACTACGCCGGCGAACTGATTGCCACGGCCGTCCTGGGTGCCGACGATCCGGGCATCCCGGCTTTGGGTGCAACGGTGAGCACCGCATTCACGAACCTCTTCACCGCCATCGGCGGCGACGTGGGCACACAGCTTGGCGCCGCATTTGTCACCCTGCTCAACCAGCCCGGCGTTGGAAACATTCTGGCCACCAACATGGTCAACACGGTCCTCACAGGATTAGGGGGTACCGCGGCGTTTCCGACGCCAGGTTCGCTCGGCCCGGCGGTCGGCGCCACGGTCACGAGCTTTGTGAACAATCTGCTCGGTATCTCGGCCGTTCCCACGGGACTGGGTACCTTCGTCACTCAGCTGATCGCCGGCATCGCGAACGATTCCGCGGTGCAAGCCAAGATCGCCGAAGAAGTCGGCACGATGGTGACTTCGGCACTCGGCGGTGGGCCGATCGCGGAAGTCGTGGGGCCCAAGGTTGGCGCAGCAGTGCAGGCATTGCTGGCCAATCTCGCAGTCGTCACGGCAGTGAGCAGCATCATCGGTTCGTTGGTGCCGACGTTCCTGAATCAGCAGGGCGTTGTTTCGGCACTGGCCAGTGCGGCCGGCCAACTGGCCACCGCGGGTCTCGACGGCGACATGGCTGAGGTGTTGCCGGAGGTGATCCAGGGCCTGCGATCCAACCCGGACATCTCTGGCGCGGTAGGCGTCATGGCGGGCAGCGCGGTGACGCAACTGCTCGGCGACTCGGACCTGTGGGAGGCCGTTGACGGGGCGATTTCGACGTTGGTGACCGAACTGCTGGGCGATTCGACGGTGCAGGAGGCGGTGGACACCCAGCTTTCGTCGGCGGTGTCGGAGCTGCTCGGCGGTGGCGAACTGGGCCAGGTCGTGGGCGCTCAGGTCGCTGCCACGGTCGTTGGCTTGATGGGTAATCCTGTGGTCAGCGGTGCCCTGGTTGCTTTGGTCGATTCGGTGTTCGGCGAATTCTTGGGTGCCGACGGTGTGGTTCCGGCGCTGTCCAGCGCGGTGAGTCAGCTGGCCTCCGCTGCCGTGGCGGGCGATCTCGACACCGTGTTGCCGGAAGTGTTGTCGGGATTGAAGACCAACCCGGATATCGTTGCGGCCGTAGGTGTTGCGGTCGGCGGTGCGGTGACGCAGCTGCTCTCCGACATGGACCTGTGGCAGGCCGTGGATGAGGCGGCGTCCGGGTTGATCACTCAGCTGTTTGGTGACTCGACGGTCCAGTCCGCGCTCAACGACCGGATTTCGTCGACGGTGTCGGCATTGCTCGGTGGCGGAGCGTTGGGCCAGGTGGTCGGTGCGCAGGTCGCCGATGCGGTGGTCGGGTTGCTCGCCAATCCAGTTGTCAGCAGTGCCTTCGTCGATTTGTTCGACACGGTGATGACCGACTTCTTCGGCTATTCCGGTGTCGTGCAGGCATTTTCGACGGCGGCAAGTTCCGTGGCGCTGGGGGTGATCGGCGGACAGACCTTCCAGGAAGCTCTGAGCGCGGCGTTGGGCGTGCTGAAGGCAACCCCGAGTGTCATTGCGGCGGTTGGTGTTGCGGTGGGCGGTGCGGTCACGCAGTTTCTATCGGACACCGCGTTATGGGCGGCCGTCGATGGCACGTTGTCCGGGCTGATCACCCAACTGCTGGGCGATTCGACCGTGCAGTCGGCGCTCAACGACCGGATCCTGAATACCGTGTCGGAACTGCTCGGAGGTGGCGAGTTGGGCCTGGTGGTAGGCACCCAGGTCGCCGACGCGGTGGTGGCGTTGATCACTGATCCCGTTGTCACCGGGGCGTTGGTGGATCTGGTCGATTCGGTGTTGACCGAATTCTTCGGGTCTGCGGGTGTCGTCGAAGTGTTTTCGACCGCAGCCAGTTCCGTGGCGTTGGGCCTGATCGGCGGTGAGAGCTTCTCCGAGGCTCTGGCAGCCGCATTGAGCGTTCTGAAAGCGAATCCGGATGTTGTTGCAGCGGTTGGCGTTTCGATTGGCGGCGCTGTATCGCAGTTCCTGTCCGACACCACCTTGTGGAACACGATCGACGGCTCGATAGCCGCTCTCTTCGCTCAGCTGCTCGCAGACCCGACGGTGCAGACGGCGCTGAACACGAAGATCGCGACGACCGTGTCGGAGTTGCTCGGCGGCGGCGACTTGGGTGACGTGGTGGGCGCCCAGGTTGCAAACGCGGTAGTGGGATTGATCTCCGATCCGGTATTCAGTGGTGCGTTGGGCGGGTTGGTTGATTCGGTGCTGACCGATTTCTTCGGCTATGCAGGGGTGGTGTCGGCGCTTTCGACGGCTGCCAGCGACATCGCGCTGGGTCTGCTCGGTGGTGAAACCTTCGGCGAAGCGGTGGGCGCGGCGCTGGCCGGACTCAAGGCGAATCCGGATGTGGTTGGTGCGGTCGGCTTTGCGGTGGGCGGCGCGGTCACTCAATTGCTGTCGGACACTGCGCTGTGGACGGCTATCGAAGGCGCGACGACGGGGCTGCTTTCTCAGTTGCTGAGCGACACGACGGTGCAGAACGCTTTGAACGCGCGCATCGCATCGGCCGTGTCGGCAATGCTCGGTGGAGGAGCGCTGGGAGATGTGGTGGGCGCCCAGGTGGCGGATGCCGTGGTGGGGTTGCTGGCCAATCCCGTTGTCGGCAGCGCTTTGGTCGATCTGTTCGACACGGTGCTGACCGACTTCTTCGGCTCCACGGGTGTCGTCGCGGCGTTTTCCGCCGCAGCGAGCGATTTCGCCCTGGCTGTGATGACGGGCGATTCCGTCGAGGATGCGTTGGCAGCTGCGTTGGGTGAGCTGAAGGCCAACCCGGATGTTGTTGGGGCGGTCGGCTTTGCGGTTGGCGGCGCGGTGACGCAACTGCTGTCCGACACCGCGTTGTGGGAGGCGATCCAAGGTGCGGCGACCGGGTTGGTCGGTCAGTTGCTGAGTGATTCGGCGGTACAGACGGCGTTGAACGCGCGCATCGCATCAACGGTCTCGGCTCTGCTCGGTGGTGGAGAGTTAGGCGATGTGGTCGGCGCTCAGGTGGCTTCCACTGTGGTCGGGCTGCTGACGAATCCTGTTGTCGGCAACGCTGTGGTCGATCTGTTCGATACGGTGCTGACGGACTTCTTCGGTCATTCGGGTGTCATTCCTGCGCTTTCGTCGGCGGCGAGCGACTTCGCCCTGGCGGTCATGACCGGGGATTCTGTCGAAGAAGCCTTGGCCGCGGCGTTGGGCGCACTTAAGGCGAATGCGGATGTTGTTGCCGCGGTGGGTGTTGCGGTGGGCGGGGCGGTGACGCAGCTGCTGTCCGATACGGCCTTGTGGGAGGCGATCGACGGATCGGTGTCCGGCCTGATAACGGAACTGCTGGGTGATTCCACGGTGCAGGCGGCGCTCAACGAGCGCATCGCCGCTGTCGTGTCGGCGCTCCTCGGCGGCGGAGCTCTGGGTGACGTCGTGGGCGCCCAGGTCGCCGATACTGTGGTCGGACTGTTCGTGAATCCGGTGGTCAGTGGCGCCCTGGTGGACCTTGTGGATTCGCTGTTCGGCGACTTCTTCGGCGCTCAGGGTGTTATCGCGGCGGTGTCGACGGCCGCCAGTGACATCGCGTTGGCGATGATCGGCGGTCAAAGTTTCGACGAGGCCTTGGCTGCCGCGTTGGGTGCGCTGAAGGCGAATGCGGATGTTGTTGCGGCGGTGGGTATCGCGGTGGGTGGGGCGGTCACTCAGTTGCTCGGCGACACCGCGCTGTGGCAGGCGGTCGACGGTGCCGTGGCCGGCTTGATCACTCAGTTACTGGGTGACACGACGGTGCAGACGGCGTTGAGCAATACGATTTCGTCCCTGGTGTCCATTGCGCTGGGTGGCGGAGAACTGGGTGATGTGGTCGGCGCCCAGGTGGCGAACATGGTCGTGGGCCTGCTGACCAATCCCGTGGTCGGAGGCGCGATCGTGTCGCTTGTCGATTCGTTGTCCAGTGACTTCTTCGGTGCGCAGGGCGTGGTAGCCGCGGTGGCCACGGCGGCCAGCGACGTTGTGCTGGGGATGATCGGCGGTGAGAGCTTCGAGGAGGCGTGGGATGCGGCTCTGGGTGTGCTGAAAGCAAACCCCGATGTCATTGCCGCGGTGGGTATCTCGGTGGGCGGCGCGGTCACGCAACTGCTCGGCGATACGGCGCTGTGGCAGGCGGTCGAGGGTTCGGTCGCCGGGTTGATCACCGAGTTGTTGGGTGACACGACGGTGCAGGGCGCGCTCAACGCGCAAATCTCATCGCTCGTCTCCACCCTGCTCGGTGGCGGGACGCTGGGTGCGGCCGTGGGCGGGCAGGTGGCGGACGCGGTCGTTGGATTGCTCGCCAATCCCGTCGTCACCGGCGCTTTGGGCGCTGTGGTCGGGACTGTGCTGACCGACTTCTTCGGCGCTGAGGGTGTGATCAGTGCGGTCGCGAGTGCCGCAAGTGGATTCGCCCTGGCGGTGATTACAGGTGAGGACATCGAGACTGCGTTGCAGGCGGCAATCGAGGGGCTACGCGAAGCCCCGGATGTCATTGCGGCAGTGGGTGTGGCCGTCAACGGTGCGATGACGGAGCTGCTCGGCAATACCGCGCTGTGGGATGCGTTCGGAACAACTGCGGCATCTTTGGTCTCGGGGTTGCTCGGCGATTCGACGGTCCAGGCGGCGCTCGACGCCGGGATTTCATCGGCAGTCTCCGCGCTGCTGGGCGGCGGCGAGCTGGGCGAGGTGGTCGGGCCGCAGGTCGCAAGCGCACTGATGGGAGTGATCACGAGCGGGGCCGTTGTCGCCGGTCTCGAGGCGTCGGTTCAGTCGCTGGTTTCGGGCTTCTTCGGCGCGGCAGGGGTGATCGGTGACGTCTCCGATGCGGTGAGCCAGTACGCGATGGCGGTGTTCTCCGGTGAGGATCCCGCGACCGCGCTGGAGGCGCTGCTGGCGAGCCTGAAGACCGCCCCGGCTGTCATCGCGGGGATCGAGACGGGCATCGCGGCGGCACTCGATGTGATCAACACCCAGTTGTTGAGCAATCCCGTTGTTCAGCAGCTGCTCGGTTCGACGGTGACCACCTTGGTCTCCGAGATCGCGGGTGATGCTGTTGTTCAGGCCGCGATCGCGAACTACCTGGGCGCTCCCTACGGTGCGATCATCGCGGGTCTGCTGGCCGATACCGCCTTCACCGACGACCTGGCTGACATGCTCGGGTCGGCTGTGGTCGACTTCCTGAGCTTCCCGGGGTTCAACAACGCCCTTGTCAGCACGGCCAATGCTGTGGTTGAGGTGATCCTCACGGGCACGCCCGTACCGGTTGCACTGCAGCAGGGGCTGGCATTGCTGCAAGCCAACCCTGCGTTCCAGGCGGCGCTCGACGCCATCGTGCCCGGTCTGGTGGACCAGATCCTGGCCCACGACGCTGTCAAACAAGCGATCGGTGCGGCGACAGAGGCGCTTGTGGACAGCTGGCTGGAAGGCCTTGGAATCACCAACCCATTCCTGAAGCGGGTTATCGGCCAGGTGGCCGACGTGACGATGAAGTCGATGATGGGCCGGCAGGAGACGGCGAACCTGTTGAGCAACATCATGATTCAGGTTCTCGAAGGTGCGCCGGCAGGCCAGGTGTCAAATATGGTCACTCAGGCCCTGCTAGTCGACCCGGCACTGCAATTGGCCCTCGGGCTGTCTCTGGGTGACGGAATCGGGTCGTTGTTCGGCGACAACATCTTTGGCTACATTATCGGTGCCGCCACCGGCGGTGCCGCCGCGATAACGATCAGCGTGGTCGCGGGCATCATCCGGATTTTCGACGCCCTGTTCCCGAGGCGGGGCGGAGCGCAGGCACACAACCACGGCGCATCCCGGATCGCCGAGTCCGGGGGTTACATCTACGAGGACTTCGGGCCCTATACGGCGAGCGCCCTGGTTCCACGCGGTGGCGGGTCGGAAGCACTGCGTAGAGGATTCACCAAGGACGCTGGGCTGGCCTTCACGGACTTCTCGGTGTCGACGCCCACCGACAGCCCGGATTTCGTCGATGTGAACGTGGCAATCAACGACGCGAATGCCGAAGCGGGCAGCGGTGATTCGCCGCTGTTGGTCGCGTTCAGGTTCCGTCGCGATTGGCTGTTCCCGGCAGCGGGTCTGACATTCCCGACCGGCTCTGCGGCCCGCGCTGCTGCGTTCGCTCCGTAGGGCGGCACGGACTAACGCACAGTCACCGCAGCGGTGAATGTCCACGCGTCCTTCTCGCCCCCTGGCCACGGCTGACCGTAGGTGGTGGTGATGGTTGTGCTACCCGGGTGGACGGCGGAAAACGTCCACATCTCGGTACCGGAGCCACCGGGCATGCCATTAGGTGGCGCCACGGCAACGTGCCCGGTCTGGACCAGCACGGCGGTGTCGCTGATCTGCGCATCCTCGGCCCACCTGTAGCCGGTCGATGCATTTGCGCCCAGGATCACTCGCAACGTTTGCCCTGCCGCGAGGTCGATGTCCCGATGCACCCGCTTCTGATTGAGCAGATCGGTATACGACACCTCAACGGTCTGAACCTGAGGCGCGGGCGGTGGCGAGGCCTTTCCCGCGCAGCCCATGATCGAGAACATTGCGACGACCAGAACCGCCATAACCGCTGAGCGCATGTACGAAGTATGGCTGGCCCAATAGGTTTCGGCTTACCCGGCGACGGAGAACACGGCGACGAGGGGGTAGGGCGTGCGGTTCTCGACATACCCGCCGAGTATCGGCACGTACAGGCGGCTCTCGTCCGCGGCGAACACGGGCTGTCCAGCCGTCAGTCCCCCGGCGAACTCCAGTTCCGGAAAGTGGCGAGTCAAATCGATTGCCTGGTAAGGGTTTACCTCACTGGGATCCACAAGACCGACAGCTGAGTCGATGAGGTCCTGCTCGGACACGAACCACAGCATCGGTCGGTAATGCTCTGCGTGATTGCCCTTCCCGTCGTAACCGCGCCCGTCACCCACTCCGTGCTCGAAGTCGGGCCCATACCAGATCAGGCCGTACGCCTGCCCGCCCGAATAGACAAGCGCACCACGATCTCCCGCGCCGGTGCGCACAAACGTCGCACCCGTCGTCTCGTCGAGTTCGGTCCAGAACCCGACGCCGTCGACCGGAGGTTGTGTCCCGGCGGTGTCAACCGATCCCCCAGGATCCAGAGCGACCTGATAGTCCGGCTCGCGTGGACTGCGCTGGTCGAGGGGTTCGAGGGGATGGGCCATCAACGGGTCCGCCACGATAACCGCACCATCGGGGCGGCCAGGGGCCGGCGATGTGATGGCATGCAGATCGGGTCCCCACGACGCGGAGGCGTTGATCGACTGCATCTTTCCGCCCAGCCCCATGGTGGCGCCACCCGTCGCGGCCGAGAGACCGTCGGGCAGGAACAGTGCGAACGAACGGGTCTGTTGCGAATCCGAGGTGGTCCGCCATGGTCCCTGCACACTGATCGAACCGTCGGCTCCAAGCTCGGTTGCGCCCAGGACCGGGTTGTTGTCGTGCGATGCGGCGTACCAGTTGCCGAAGGACCAGAACAATCGCTGACCCGACTCGTCCCAGAGCAGTCCCTCGGTCCAGTTGGCATTCGGGACGCTGCCGTCGGGCTCCTCCGCGGTTGTCTTGGATCCGCCATAGATGTCGCCCCAGTAGTTGATGACGGTCGCTACGGTCGCGGTTTCGGGGGTGAGACCGAAGGTGTCCGGCGCTGCGACCTCGACAAGAGGGTCGTTCGCGTACCGGTGGCCGGTGAAGAAGAAGCTGCGCTGACCGTCCACTTCGCGCGATGCCATGGCCGCGCCGCCATAGGCGAGCGTCGCGTAGTCGCCGTCGCCAATCACCCCGGTGGGGACGCGGAAAAGCCCTTCAAAGGTGAGGTCTTCAGGGCGGAGGACGCCGACTGGATCGGGTGCGGGATCAACGGGTAGCCCCGGAACACTGACCGATATGGTGCCGACTGCCGTGTGGCCGCTGGACCCGACGATCCCGAAGCTGAGCAGGTTGATCAGACCGGCGAGGCCGTGAATGTGGAATCCTCGGCCGGCGTCGCTGACGGCGACTTGGAACGAATCCGTCGCGCCGGTCTGGGCCAGAGACTGATCGAGGGTGTACGTGTAGTCGTCACCGGAGAGAACCACCGACCCGTGTGCGGGATTCATGGCGACGCTGTAGGTCAGGCTGTCGCCGTCCGGATCGTTCGCGTGGAACTGGCCGTGGACGACGCGACCCACGGGGCTGGTATGCGTCGGGGCGAGCGTCGGCGTCCGATTGTTGAGCAGCGTCGCGAAGGCGTTGGGGCGCACACTGTTCGACGCCGAGGAACGGGCTGGTGCCGAGCGTGTCGACGAGTGCCCGACCGAATCGCCGGGTGCCGCAGAGGCCGCGCCGCCGCTGAGGAGGGCGGCCGCCATGAGACCGAAGACCATCGCCAGACCGAGAATCCACCCGGTGAAAGCCTTTGTGGCCATCGCAGCCACCTCCACGCGATCGCGCTAATTGCGGCTGGTGCGATCATATGCCGCGAAGGGCATGTCCCACCGAAGATCCTGCCCACCGACGATCAGGACGCACCCATGACTTCACACCTCGCCGTCCTCGCCTCGCTAGCGCTCGCCATCTTCTTCAGCCCGGAGACGCTCGTGCTCGGCCTCATCATGGCCAGCGACAAGAAAGTGCCGCGGCTCGCTGCCTTCGCCTTCGCGCTCGGCGGAATCCTCGGCATCGCGTTCGCCACCGGAATCGGTCTGTGGGTCGCGGTGGCATCGGGCTCCGACGCCACAACTCACCACCACACGTGGGTTGGTTTCGCGGTGCGTGCCGTCATTGCCGCGGCTCTGTTGTTCATCGGTCTTCAGCGGGCGGTGAATGCACTGCGGCACAAGCCGATACCCGATGTCTCCAAGGAACAGCACAAACCGGGCAAGCTACGCATTGCGCTGACGGAACGCTTCCCGAACGTCATGCACCGGTTGGATCCCAACGCCGACCTCCCGGTCCGTGGCCGACTGGCTCGTTCGGCGGGGGCAGGTTTTGCCATCTGCGGGCTGCACCCCAAGGTCTTCCCGATCGCGATCGCCGCGGGGCATCAGATCATGCAGATCTCCGATCGTCCGGACCGGAGCCTGGGCTTTGTGGTTTTCGCTGCCATCGCAGTGATTCCGGCGTTGGTGCCGGCCGTGATCGAGGTGATCAGCCCGGGAGCTTCGAGCCGGACCAAGGATGCCTACGAGCGGATCATGAAGACCCATGGCCGCTGGATCACCGCGGTACTACTTATCGGTGTCGGTCTGTTCATCGGTCATGACGCTTGGAAGGTCATGCCGGCGAAGTGATGCCGGTGTCGTGATCCGGGGTCTGGATGCGGCTGTCGGCTCCTGGTCGTAGCGGCGGTGCAGAAGCGCGGCGGCATCCGAGCAGAACTGCTTTATCAACTCGGCCGCGGGTCGAATGGTTGTCACTGAGGAGACGCCTTGTCCGGCGTTGATCGGCGCTAACCGGTATTGGCCGTCGGCGATCGCCTCAGTGAGTTCAGCGAGAGCGTCCGCGTCGTGGCGGAGCTCGTCTTCGTTGCCGTCCCAGCGGTCGCTGAATGCGTTGCGCAGAACCCGCTCCGGCTGGTGCGGTGGCCAAGGATATCCGGCGGCCACGTCGAACACCCGTGTCGTGGTGGTGTCGGTGTCCGCCGCGTTGAGCAGGGCATTGCGTGCTCCGTCGGTGAGCATGCTCTCCGGGCAGACCGAGAACGCGGTGCCCACCCAGGCCGCTGACGCTCCGGCGGCAAGAACGGCGGCCAGGCCGCGCCCCGAAACGATGCCGCCCGCAGCGATCACCGGCACGTCTACCCGGTCGAGGATCCCGGTCAGCAACGGCAACGTCCCGACCCGCGGTTCGCCGTGTCCGCCGCCTTCCGCGCCGCGGGCGACGACCACGTCGACTCCGGCTTCGACGGCTCGTAGTGCGTTGCTTACGTCGGCCACCTGGGTTACCGCCAGGACTCCCGCGTCGTGAGCTCGTCGAATCCACGTCCAGTCGTCACCGAAACTGACCGACACGATGGTGGGACGGGCTGCAAGAGCAATCGACAACAGTTGCGGTTCGGTCTCGATCGCCCATCCCAAAAGTCCGATCCCGGATGGTTGAACCAGTTCTCCGGTGCGGCGCAGCAGCTCGTGCAGCGCTTCCGCGGATCCGGCGCTGCCGATGCCGATCATTCCGAGTCCGCCCGCCTTGGATACGGCTGCGGCCAGGGCATACCCGGCGACGCCGCCCATAGGCGCGTTCAGGATCGGTGCGGTCATTCCCAGAGTGCGCGACCAGGGTGTGGAAATCATCGGACCCAATACATCACGAGCCGAAGGGAACAAATGAGCCGACCGCTCCGTTACGCTTCATGACAACTTGAGCGAACCAGACTCAATGTGAATTGACAGGCAGTTGTCGGCAGAGCACTCTTGAGCCTGACTCGCTCATATACGAAGTTTCCATACGTCTCTAAACAGGAGGATTCATCATGGCTCGTGCGGTCGGAATCGACCTCGGGACCACCAACTCTGTGGTTGCGGTACTGGAAGGTGGCGACCCCGTCGTCGTCGCCAACTCCGAGGGCTCCCGCACCACGCCTTCGGTGGTTGCCTTTGCCCGTAACGGCGAGGTGCTGGTTGGCCAGCCCGCCAAGAACCAGGCGGTCACCAATGTGGACCGGACCATCCGTTCGGTCAAGCGTCACATGGGCACCGACTGGTCAATCGAAATCGACGGCAAGGACTACACGGCGCAGGAGATCAGCGCTCGCGTCCTGCAGAAACTCAAGCGTGATGCAGAGGCCTACCTCGGCGAGGACATCGCCGACGCGGTCATCACGGTGCCGGCCTACTTCAACGACGCACAACGTCAGGCAACCAAGGAAGCCGGCCAGATCGCCGGCCTCAACGTGCTGCGCATCGTCAACGAGCCCACCGCCGCCGCGTTGGCGTACGGCCTGGACAAGGGCAACAAGGAACAGACCATCCTGGTGTTCGACCTCGGCGGCGGCACCTTCGACGTGTCGCTGCTGGAGATCGGCGACGGTGTCGTCGAGGTCCGCGCAACCTCGGGTGACAACCACCTGGGCGGCGACGACTGGGACGATCGGGTCGTCCAGTGGCTGGTCGAGAAGTTCAAGGGCACCAGCGGCATCGACCTGACCAAAGACAAGATGGCGATGCAGCGCCTGCGTGAGGCGGCCGAGAAGGCCAAGATCGAACTCAGCTCAAGCCAGAGCACCTCGATCAACTTGCCCTACATCACCGTCGACGCCGACAAGAACCCGCTGTTCCTCGACGAACAGCTGACCCGTTCGGAGTTCCAGAAGATCACCCAGGATCTCCTCGACCGGACCCGCCAGCCCTTCCAGCAGGTCATCAAGGACGCTGGCGTCTCGGTGGCCGACATCGATCACGTAGTGCTCGTCGGTGGTTCCACGCGGATGCCGGCGGTCTCCGACCTGGTGAAGGAGATGACCGGCGGCAAGGAGCCCAACAAGGGCGTCAACCCCGACGAAGTTGTCGCGGTCGGTGCGGCATTGCAGGCGGGCGTCCTCAAGGGTGAGGTGAAAGACGTTCTGCTGCTTGATGTCACACCGCTGAGCCTTGGCATCGAGACCAAGGGCGGCGTCATGACCAAACTCATCGAGCGCAACACCACCATCCCGACCAAGCGGTCGGAGACCTTCACCACCGCCGACGACAACCAGCCGTCGGTGCAGATCCAGGTCTATCAGGGTGAGCGCGAGATCGCGGCGCACAACAAGATGCTCGGCAGCTTCGAGCTGACCGGCATCCCGCCGGCTCCGCGGGGCATTCCGCAGATTGAGGTCATCTTCGACATCGACGCCAACGGCATCGTCCACGTGACGGCCAAGGACAAGGGCACCGGTAAGGAGAACACGATCAAGATCCAGGAAGGCTCCGGCCTCTCCAAGGAAGAGATCGACCGGATGATCAAGGACGCCGAGGCGCACGCCGACGAGGATCGCAAGCGTCGTGAAGAGGCTGATGTCCGCAACCAGGCTGAGTCGCTGGTCTACCAGACGGAGAAGTTCGTCACAGAGCAGCGCAGCGCCGAGGGTGGTTCCAAGGTTCCCGAGGAAACACTGGCCAAGGTCGAGTCCGCCGTCGCGGATGCCAAGACGGCACTGGCAGGAACCGACATCGGCGCCATCAAGACGGCCATGGAGAAGCTCGGCCAGGAATCGCAGGCCCTCGGCCAGGCCATCTACGAGGCGACCCAGGCCGAGCAAGCCGGGGGTGACGCCGGTGCGCCGCAGGGCGGCGGAGCCGACGACGTCGTGGATGCCGAAGTTGTCGAGGACGATGACAAGGACGCCAAATGACAGGCGAGAATTCGGACGAACCCGTCACCGTCACCGACAAGCGGCGGATCGATCCGCAAACCGGCGAAGTACGCGCGGGTGCTCCCGGCACGGCCCCCAGTGGGTCGGCGCCGGGGGTGCTTCCCGCCGAAAGCCCCGAAGAGGCGGACAAGGCGGCTGAGCTACTCGCCGACTTGCAGCGCGTCCAGGCGGACTTCGCGAACTACCGCAAGCGCGCGCTGCGCGACCAGCAACTGGCCACCGAGCGCGCCAAGGCCGTCGTCGTGGGCCAGTTGCTCACGGTGCTCGACGATCTGGACCGGGCGCGCACGCACGGCGACCTCGATTCCGGACCGCTGAAGTCGGTGGCGGACAAGCTGACCGCGGCTCTGCAGGGGCTGGGGTTGAGCTCCTTCGGCGACGAGGGCGAGGACTTCGATCCCTCGGTGCACGAAGCGGTTCAGCACGAGGGCGACGGCTCGAATCCGGTGATCGGAACCGTGATGCGTCGCGGTTACCGATTTGGTGAGCAACTGCTGAGGCATGCGCTGGTAGGTGTGGTCGATGCCGTGCAAGCTAATACCGGTTCGGACGACACGCCCGCGAACGCTGGGGAGTCGGGCTCTCAGAACGCAGAATCAGAGCAATAACCGGGAGGAGGTGACGCGTGGCTCAGCGTGAATGGGTCGAAAAAGACTTCTACAAGGAGTTGGGCGTCTCCTCTGACGCCAGCGCCAAAGAGATCAAGACCGCCTACCGGAAGTTGGCCTCCGAGCTGCATCCGGATAAGAACCCCGGTGGCGCGGAACGATTCAAAGCGGTTTCCGAGGCGTACAGCGTTCTGTCCGATGAGGCCAAGCGCAAGGAATACGACGAAACCCGTCGGCTGTTCGCGGGTGGCGGATTCGGTCGCCGATTCAACGGCGGCAGTAGTCCGGGCGGCGGAGGCGGATTCGGGGGATTCCCGGGCGCCGAAAGCGGGGAGTTCAACCTCAACGATCTGTTCGACGCAGCCGGTCAAGCCGGCGGCAATGGGATCGGCGATCTGTTCGGCGGATTGTTCGGCCGGGGAGCCCCGCAGCGCCCCAGCCGGCCACGCCGGGGCAAAGACCTGGAAACCGAGACGGATCTCGACTTCCTGGAGGCGACAAGGGGTGTTGCGATGCCCCTGCGGCTGACGAGTCCTGCGCCCTGTACCAATTGCCACGGCAGCGGCGCACGTCCGGGAACCAGCCCCAAGGTGTGCGCCACCTGCAATGGCTCGGGCGTGATCAACCGCAACCAAGGTGCCTTCGGGTTCTCCGAACCCTGCACGGACTGCCGCGGCAGCGGTTCGATCATCGAGAATCCCTGCGACGAATGCCGGGGGACAGGTGTCACCACCCGTACCCGGACCATCAATGTGCGGATTCCGGCAGGCGTCGAAGACGGTCAACGGATCAGGTTGGCCGGCCAGGGCGAGGCCGGGCTGCGCGGCGCGCCGTCGGGCGACCTGTATGTGACGGTGCATGTGCGGCCGGACAAGGTGTTCGGCCGTGACGGCGACGACCTGACGGTGGCGGTTCCGGTCAGCTTCACCGAATTGGCCTTGGGCACAACACTTTCCATTCCCACCCTGGAGGGCAAAGTCGGCGTTCGGGTGCCCAAGGGCACCGCGGACGGCCGGATTCTGCGGGTTCGGGGTCGGGGTGTGCCCAAGCGCAACGGCGGCAACGGCGATCTGCTGGTCACCGTCAAGGTTGCTGTTCCGCCGAACTTGGAGGGCCCGGCACTCGAGACGCTGGAGGCATACGCGGCTGCGGAGAAGGCCAGTGGTTTCGATCCGCGAAGTGGGTGGGCCGGAAACCGGCCATGACCGCCGAAGACGATGACGCGCGGGACCGGGCCGGCGATGCCACTCGGGACGCGCGCACATTTCTGATCTCGGTGGCGGCTGAACTGTCTGGGATGCATGCGCAGACTCTGCGGACCTATGACCGCCTGGGTCTCGTTCGGCCGCAGCGCACCTCGGGTGGCGGTCGGCGCTATTCGGAGCGCGACGTCGAACTCCTCCGCGAGGTTCAACGGTTGTCGCAGGATGAAGGCGTCAACCTGGAGGGCATCAAGCGCATCATCGAGCTCACCAATCACGTGGAGGCATTGCGGTCGCGTATCGCCGAACTGACGGCAGAGGTCGAGACCCTGCGCGCTGCGCCGCGCCGCGATCTCGCGGTCCTGCCGAAGAGCACCGCCCTGGTGGTGTGGAAGCCCCGGCGCTAGTAACCCGGCCAACCAGCATGATCGCGGGTACCTTGTGTGGTCTGAAGCTAATGGCTGGTAGGGGCTGATAGCAGTTCAGAGGCCATGACATGCATGCCATGATGGGCCGCAGTGCCGGAAAAATGTCCAGAAACTTTGAACGATGCGATCGCCCTGCTTCGGCAACGCGACCGCGAGTTGGAACGTGTCGGACTTCAGCTGACCCAGGCGCGTGAGGAACTCGAAGAAACCAACCGCGGGCTGATCGCGCTGTACTCCGAACTCCAGGAAGCGCGCAAAGCAGAGGCCCGGTTCGCCACAGTGGTGCAGTCCTCGAGTGACGCCGTCATTTCGCTGTCTCTGGACGGCGCGATCGAAACCTGGAATCCCGGTGCGACTTACGTCCTCGGTCACAGTGAAAGCGACATGGTCGGAGGGCAATTGTGCGTGGTGATGCCGCCGGACTCCCGGGTCATGTTCGAACAATCACTCGAAGGTATTCGCCGGGGCGACCATCCGCTGCCGTACGACACCCAGTGGTCCCGGTCGGATGACTCTCTCATCGATGTTTCGGTCACGGTTTTCGGGCTCCAGGGAGTCAGGGGAGATCTGATCGGGTTTTGCGCCGTTGCCCGGGACATCACGATTCAGATGGCTGCACAGCGTCAGCTCGAGCAAATGGCGCGCTTCGACGCCCTCACCGGTCTTGTGAATCGCACAGAAATCGTCGCCCGCCTCAGGGCTGCACTCAAAGATCGTCGCAACCCGGGTTTGCATCTGGGCGTGCTGTTCTGTGACATCGACCACTTCAAGGAGATCAACGACACCTGGGGCCACAGTGTCGGAGACCTCGTGCTGACCGCTGTCGCGGACCGTATCGGTGAATGCGTGCGAGAGGTCGACACCGTGGGGCGGATGGGCGGCGATGAGATTCTGGTGCTGTTGCCGGGATTGCACAGCCTCAACGAGGCGGCTCAGATCGCGGAGAAAATCCGTTGCCGCGCAGCCGAACCGATTCATCGAGCCGGACATGTCATCCATGCGACCCTGAGCATCGGAGCCGCCCTTGCCGCTCCGGGAGAATCTGTGTCGGCCATAACCGCTCGCGCTGACATCGCGATGTATGAGGCGAAGCGTATGGGCCGGAACACGGTCATCCAGATCGCCCAGGACGGTTCCTTCCGGTAGTTCAGACCCGGACGGTGAACGATGCGACCGCGGGAACCCCAGGTGTTGCGACGGCGTAATCGCCGGTGCGCAGGGCGTTGGTCGGGGCGGCCATCGGTTCGATGGCGATGACGGAGTCATTGCCGGGCGCGAATATCTGCGCCGCTCGATAACCCTGCTCGAAAATCAATTCGATCCTTCGGTCACCGCCGGAGATCGCGAACACGGCCCCCTCCGGCACCTCGTCAAAACCGTCGTCGAAGGTCTTGTCCCCCAACGGTTCCGACATGGCCGGCCATGGCTCTGCCGAGCCCGTGGGTATGCCCCGGTCGTCTACGGTCAGGTGGCGCAACGACGGGGTCTCCAGACGCCACTCTGACCGCGGGACGTCAGCGATGACGAAATACGGGTGGAACCCGAAACACAGCGGGACCGGAGAATCGACGGCGGTCACGGTGGTCCGCACCGTGAGCGAGCGATCCACCAGCGTGATATCGAGTAGCACGACGTGGGGAAATGGAAACGACGCCAGAAGCGTTGGGTGACTGCCGAAATCGACGTTCGCTTCGATCCGGTTATCGCTCCGGTTGGTGACGGCCCAGCCGGGGTAGGCGGCGAGCACCCCGTGCATCGGAAATCCGTTGGCGTCGGCGCGCACGCCGCCAACACCCGGTGTCAACACCACATCGTGACCGGCTGCCGCATAACCGTTGGCGCTCAACCGGTTAGCCCACGGATACAGGAATGGGATGCCCATTGTCTTGCCGTCGGACAGATAGGCCTGCAGACCCCGGCGCTGACCCAGCAGTTCGACACCGTCGTCGGACAACGACGTGCAGATCATTCCCGCCGCCGGCACGAATGTGGCTGTCAGTGCCGAACCGGGATCGGTCAGGACAATGGGCTGGTGCTCGATCATCCGGCCACCTGAGGGTCGTAGTGGATACGTTCCGCCGCAGCGCCTTCGTGGATCAGGGCATCGCGGGTCGCCGTGATCATTGCGGGGCCGCCGGACAGGAAAATCTGGTGGTCATCCCAGGGCCCGAATTCAGTCACCACCTCGGGAAGCCTGCCTGTTTGGATGGACAACAGGCCGGAGTCGAGCTTGAGGTCCGGGTAGTCGGCAGCCCACGGTGGATCGAACCGATACTCCGACACCGGAGTCACCGTGAGCCAGGAACTGGTGACCGCGACCGTCCAGAGCATGCGCAGGTCGTACAGCTCGGACGGGTATCGGGCGCCGAAGAACAAGTGCACGCGCGGATTTTCCCCGCGGGGCACCATGTCCATGATCAGCGCCCGCAATGGCGCCAGCCCAGTGCTGCCGGCCACCATCAGAACGTCGCCGCCGCGACGGTCCACTTCCAGGGAGCCGAGGGGACCCGACAACCGCCACTTGTCGTTGGGGAGGGTTTCACCCACCATCGCCGTGCTGACCATGCCGCCGGATACCGCTCGGACATGGAACACGACGGTGCCGTCCGGTCCGGGTGGTGCGGCGGGCGAGAGGAAACGCCAGCGGCGGGGACATTGCGGGGTCTCCACTTTGACGTATTGGCCGGGTAGGTAGGGCAGCGGCTTATCAAGTCGGAGTCGTATGACGGCGAGGTCGCGGGAGACTCGTCGATGCTCGATCACCGTGCCGTCCCACCACGGTGGATCGGCGTCGGCGTCGGCTGCTCCCGCCATGATCTCGGTGATCAGCGTGATCGCGTCGACGGCGGCCTGATCGACGGCGTCGTTCCAGACGTCGGTGAGGCAACTGCGCATCGTCAACAGCAAGGCCTGCCGCATGCTTGCGTAATGTTCCCGGCGTACACCGTACTTGCGGTGGTCACGTCCGAGCTGAGCCAGTAGCGCCACCGGCTCGTTCGCCCGTTGGGCAACCAGTTCGCCGAGCACCCAGTGCATGGCCAGTGCGAAGGCGTTCCGCTGCGCTTCGAGGTCAGGCGGAAAGAGATCCCGCACCCCGGTGTCGATAGCGAACCACTGGTTGTAGAACCGGCGGGTGAGCACCGCCGCACCGTTCTCCGGGGCGAACGCGGCGTGCAATACCCGCAGCGAGTCGCGGTCCTCTAGCCCCACGAGGAGAGAGGCTAGAGCGCGTGGATGCCCTTGTACAGGAGCATGAGGCCGAGGACGATCAGGATGCCCGCAACCAGAGCGGCGTGCTGTTCCTCCATCCAGCTCTTGAGCCGGTTCAACGGCTCGTCGAGTTTCTCGCCGGCGACCAGATAGGTGAGCACAGGAAGTGCCACGGTCGACGCCGAGATCGCGGTGAACACCGCGACCGCGGCCCAGGACGCGGCGTTCTCGAGTTCCGAAGTCCCGATGGCCACGCCTGCCGCAACGCACATGAACAGCACTTTGACGTTGAGCACGACCAGCACGACAGCGGTGACGGCGGCGCGGGAGGGTCCGATGCTTGTCATCGACGTCATCCAGCCGGGCGTGTGAGCCGACCGTTTGCGGGTGAGCCATCGGTAGAC